>Ga0209347_1000321_pt1 | contig 130798 bp, 104 predicted proteins | sample AutmiccommuBRH23_FD_187382 | JGI IMG/M metagenome (GOLD analysis project Ga0209347, IMG submission 187382) | Deep subsurface microbial communities from Mt. Terri, Switzerland - Autotrophic microbial communities BRH/23 (SPAdes) (version 2) | ecosystem: Environmental > Aquatic > Deep subsurface... | reverse complement strand
ATCTTGCTCCGCGGCATACGCTTGCAGCGCCTCGGCCAGGTTGTCCTCTGCCGCCTTGATCTGCTCCGGCAGGTCGCGCCATTCGCGTTCCTGTTGTAGCAAGTTGCTGGTCTGCTGTCGCGTGCCGCCACTCACCGCGCCAGTGGGCTGCACAGTCTCACCTCCCAGCGTGACGAACAGTGAGGCGCCGGTACGCTCCCCCAGCAATCGCCGGGCGCAGGCCAGGTCATCCACCACAACCACGGACCCCAGCAGCAATTCGTAGACCGGACGCAGCCGCTCTTCAAAGCGCACCAGCGCGCTGGCCACCCCCACTACTCCCGCCCCTGAGGATAACCGCACGGGCCGCCGGGTTCTGAGCGTGTCCAGGGGCAAAAAAGTGGCCCAACCGGAGCGCGTGCGCTTCAGATGGTCAATGGCGGCCTCGGCATTCTCCCAGCGTTCGGCCACGATATTCTGCAAGCGCGGCCCAAGGGCAGATTCGATGGCCTCCTCCAACTCGGCGGGCACCTGCATGAGATTCGCGACCGTGCCCAGCAGCCCGGACAGCCCAGCCCTGGGGTTTAGCACCTCCCGCACGCCCGGATAGTAGCCGCCCAATTCCTGGCGCAGACGTCCCAGGGTTTCGTATCGATTCACCAGGCGGTTCCGCTCTGCCCGCAGTCCAGCCGCAGCTTCCTCCGCCTGCTCCAGCCCATCCCGCGTGGCTGTGATCTCGGCTTCGGTTCCCGCCTGTCGCTGCTGCAACTCGGCCTGCGATTGGGCCAGGGCGCTCTCTTGCTCGGCCAGTTTGTCCCCTTGCGCCTCTAACGCCTTGAGCCGCTCCTCCAGGTCAGCCAGCGCCGCGCGGGCCTCTTCTTGCTCGGCCACCAGGCCCCGAATGCGCTCTCCGGCCTGCTCGGCCCGCGCGCGATGGTCAGAAAGCGTGGTCGTCAAGTGATTCAGGCGTTGCTGCTCGGCAGCGGATTGTTTCTCCACATCGCGCCGCGAGCTATTCAGACTGTCCAGGTCGGCGCGGGCGCTCTCCAGCTCCGTTCGCCCGGCGGTGTATAGCGCCTCTTGCTCGGCCAAATCCCGCGTCGTGCGCTCGATCTCCTGCTGCAGGATATCCCGCCGCGATGCCAGGGACTGCAATTCGGCGACCAGGGATTCCCGCTGCTGCCGGAACAACCGGCGGCGCTCGGCGGCTACAGCCAGCTCGCGTTGCAGGCGAGTTGACTCCTCCCGCAAGGCAGCCTGCCGCTCGAGCAGCTTCTCGATCACCAGGCGCTGGCGGGCCTGCGCCTGCTCAACCTGGACGCGTTTGTCCTGCAAGCCCTGCACATAAACCCGCTGGGCCTGCAAGCGTTCCTCTTCTTGCTTGAGCCGCTCGGCAGCTTGTTGAATGCGATGGCTGGACTGCTGCCAACGGAACCCATACCAGATGCGCTGAAGCTCCTGCAAGTCGTGGGTCAGCAGCAGGTACTCTTCGGCCCGTTCCGCCTGCCGCCGCAGGCTGCCAGCCCGCGAGCGAATCTCGTTGAGAATATCGCTGACCCGCTCCAGGTTCCGCTCTGTCTCCTCGATGCGCGTCAGGGACTCTTCCCGTTTGCGCAGATGGGGAGCGATGCCGGCCGCTTCTTCAAACAGGGCGCGACGGGCCTCCGGGCGTAACGCCAGGGCCGCGTCGACCATACCCTGCCCAATGACCGTATAGGCGCTGCGCCCCAGACCGCCACTCCCCAACAGGTCGAGCAGGTCCCGATAGCGCACGCGCTGACCGTTCAGCAGATATTCGTTCTCTCCGGAGCGGTGTGCCCGCCTACCGATGGTGACCTCGGTATAATCGATGGGTAGCCACCCATCGGAATTGTCCAGGGTAATGATGACCTCGGCCATCCCCAAGCGGGCACGCTTCCGACTGCCCGCAAAGATCATATCTTCGGTGGTCTGCGCGCGCAGAGAGCGATAGCTCTGCTCGCCCATCACCCAGCGCATCGCATCCGCGATGTTGCTCTTCCCGCACCCGTTGGGTCCGACAACAGCGGTTACTCCCTCGCCGAACTCGAAAACGGTGCGCGAGGCAAAGCTTTTATAGCCGTACAATTCCAGTCGCTTTAGGCGCATAGATTTCCCGTCGCTAGATGAAGAGAGGCACCCCCTTACCCTCAGAGGTTGCCGGGTTCATCGGATGATCGTGAAGCAAATCACCTGGGCTTGCAGGTTACAAGAGGTCTCGGACCTGTAGGGCATTCTGGGCAGCAGCCTGTTCGGCATCCTGCTTGTTGTTGCCAGTCCCTTCGCCCCACACCCTGTCGCCGATCACCACCTGCGCGGTGAACAGCTTGGCATGGTCCGGGCCGCTCTCCCGCACAATGCGGTACGTGGGTGTGACGTGCAATTCCCCCTGCGTATACTCCTGCAGGAGGCTTTTGGCATCTTTGATCTTGCGGCGCTGATCGATCTCGCGCGCATGTCCCTCCAGGAACCTGTAAACCCAGGAGCGTATTGCGTCCATGCCCTGATCGAGGTAGATGGCCCCCACCAGAGCCTCGAAAGCAGCGCACAGATTGGCGGGCCGCTCATGCCCGCCACTGGTGGCTTCGCCTTTGCCGAGTCGCAGATACAGCCCCAGATCGATTTCCCGGGCAAAATCAGCCAGCCCCCCGGTGCGCACGATATGCGCCCGCAGGCTGGTTAGCTCGCCCTCCCTGGCATCCGGGTAACGGTGGTACAGCCACTCCCCTACCAGGAAATCCAGGATAGCATCGCCCAGGAATTCTAGCCGCTGATTGTCCGGCAAATCGAGGCCAGGGTACTCGTTGACATAGGAACGATGAGTGAGCGCCTTTTCCAACAGTTCCATGCTGCGGAACCTCACCCTTATATCGTCTTGCCAGGTTCTCAAATCCGACTCTACAACCTGATTCTCGCCTAACACAAAAACCTCTCAATTCCAATCACTTCACCAGGGCGCTCTACCCACCAGGCGGCGCCCTTTCGCCTCAGGTTCGCACATGCTGCCAGCAGGTTCAGCCCGCATCACGCACGCCAGACCAAGGGAACGACCGACGCTCGCCAGCGCACGCTCACGCATTTGCAGTATACCATCAAGCGCAGCCCATTTCCAATAGCAGCAGCGAGTATGGAACAATCTAAAAGGGGATCAGTGAGACAGAGATGAACGACAACCGGGGCTAGAGAGCTGCTCCAACGCGAGCAATCGGTGCATCCGCCAACGACGTTCTGACCAGCACCCAGGGCACAACGTAGACAGCGACCAATCCGATGGACATATACCGTACAAACCGAAACGCCGCGGCCACTACCTCATTGGCCGTGGGAGCAAGAAGCTTCATCCCAACATACACTACTGCGACGATAGCCAACCCAAGCCCCAGAGACAGGACCCGTTTGCGCCAATCCACCTTCGGCTGGAAGCGCAACATCCGTTGCTCCAGGATGTACCCCAGCCCGATGCCACACACGCTTCCTGCCAGCTTTAACGCGTCGTTATTGGTCACCGAGACGCTGAGCACCAGGGTGAGGAGCAGCACCAGCGCCAACTGCCAGCCCAGGCTCCATCGGGCCACCCACGACTCCAGGGCAGGCGCGTGCCTGACATAGGCGTAGGCGATCAGCAGGCCCACCAGCGCGCCAACGACGATATCATGCGGATAATGCACGCCCAAATAGACGCGCGAAAAGGCGATGAGTAGGGTGCAAATGGCGGCCAGCGCAGCTACCCACCGCCGACGGAACATGAACGCCAGGGCGGGCCAGATCACTGCCGCATTCTGAGAGTGGCCGCTGGGAAAGGAGTAGCCCGTTGCCTCTACCTTGGCAACGACATCCGCCGAGACAACGAAAGGGCGTGGATTGGCAAACGCCAGCTTGAGCAGGTTGTTGATAAAAAGCGAAATGAACAGGAGAACCGCGATGTGCATGCCATGTCGCTTGCCTATACACCAGAACAGAAACGGCAACAAAAAGAGGCAGAATAGCTCATCCCCCATCCCCGTGATGAGGGTGAACACCAGATCCAGGATGCCCCCTGTGCGTGCCTGCAGAGCGACGATAAAGCCAACGCCCCACTGATTCCACTCTTGCAAGAATCCGCCCATGAGTTGCTCCCGGATTGGATTATTCCTAAACGCCAGTCGCCGAGGCGAGTATAAGGTCAAGTTGGCTCTGCTGTCAACCCGTCGTTCACCATACCGCGTGTTGTAGCCGTGCCCTGTCAGGTGCAGCGCTAGCCTTTCGACTCGGCTTCCATAGCGGTCTGCCCGCCTGGCTGTTCCACGCCCGTTGACAGCTTTTCCGCCAGGAACACCCCCACGGTCACCAGTCCCATCAACCCGCAAGCCACCAAAAACACTGTTGAGGTTGAAGACATAGCCAGCAATGCTGCCCCCAACATAGGACCCAGGCCGAATCCTACGGACGCGGCGCTGCTGTTAAAGCCCAACACCATCCCCGTCTTGTCACGAGGGGACACGTCCACGACCATCGCGCTGGTACTCGGCGAGATCCCTCCCCGAAATAGCCCCTGAATCCCCAACAACGTGCCTAGCCCAAGCACCGAATGCACAAATGCCAGCGGCACATAGAGAACCGCCGTACCAATCGAACACCCCATCAGCGCGCGGTTGCACCCAAAGCGCGTGCTCAGCCGCCCCACAACTAGCGCCGAGACCGCCGCGGCAAGGGCCGATACGCCCGTAATCGTGCCCGCTGTAGACGCTAGCCGTCCCGAGTCCGCGACCAAATCCTGGATCAACAAGGGAATGACCGGACTGAGCAGGCTGAAGGTCATGTTAAATGTCAGGGTCATCCCGAGCAGGGCCAGCAGGCGCGGGGACGCCACTTCACGCAGCACATCCAGTGGCCGCCTTTTGGCAACTGGCTCGCGCTTGACAACCACCGGCTCGCGCTCAGGCTCCCGAACCACCAGGATGACCAGGATCAGGGCCACCAGGATGACGATGCCGGAAACAAAGAAGGTCGCCCGGTAACCAAACGTATCCCCCACATACCCACCGAACATCGGCCCCAGCGACATGCCGACGAACAAGGAGGTCTGGATCAGGCCCAGTGCATAGGCCAGATGCTCCTTCGGTGAACCGGCAGCCACCAGCGCAGAGGCGGCCGCGGGCGTGCCGGTCAGACAGCCCTGTACCAGGCGCAGCGCCAGCAATTGCGTCGGGGTGCGCGCCAGGCCCATCAGGACGATAATAATGGCCGTAGCTGCTGTAGCTCGCACCAGCATGGGTTTGCGCCCGTGCCGGTCACCCAACATGCCCCAGATCGGCGTGAAAATCGCCATGCCGATGGACCCCAGCGATTGATAACTGCCCGTCCAGGCCGCAACCTGTCGAGGATCGGTGATCCCCATTTCCTGAATGTAGTACGGGATGAGGATAAAGCCTGCCTGGAAGCCTAACAACGTCAGTAATTCGGCAAGGACTGAGGTCCAGAGATTAACTTGCCAGGTGGGTAGATGCCGCCATCTTGTAAACAACGTATCGCCTCTATCTATTCGATGGGCCAGATTATAAACGTGCGACCCATTCGCGTCAAACCTCCTCCGTAATCAGGTTGTACCCACCATTTCCCGACGCAGGAGCGCCATCAAGTTGGAGATGCAGAGGTTGCCGTAACCTCCATTGCCGCTCGGGCTGCGCCGCCCTATCCCCATCTTGAAGCCCATCCCGCCATCCGGGCGGCGGGATGCAGGATAAACTGCATTTTGTACGGCTAACGAACATTTGTTCGAACTTGCCTATGGTTATTTACTAGTCATAACACTATTCATAGTATTAACTTACGGATGACCCACTACATCTAGTGGGTCGGAATATCTGCGAAAAATTTACGCAAGAAGTCTTGCCAAAATTGCCGATGTGCGCTATAATGTGAGGGCGCTTGGATGGAAACGAACATCTTCGTACTCCTTACTTCTTGGCCTGATTGTCGCTCACTCCAACTACAGCAAGCACTCGTGCGAGGCTTCCTCGCCCACACAACCCGCTCCTCTATCTCTTGATGATAGCTTATAGTTTGTAATCGTATACGCTTGACCGGGAACCGACATACTCGCTCCGGCCGAAAGGGGCGTGAACCTGTATCGGTCAGGACTGTTTCTTCCTTTCCGGCATTCAGATCGCGCCCTTTCGGGGAGAAAGGAGGGGCTTCTCGGGACCAAACCAGTCGGTTGGCCCGTGGCATCGCCACCGGTTTCACCACGATGTTCGCCTGTTCGCGGGCAAGATGACAGCGCCCGCCGCCGCACAGCATGCGGCAAGAGCTTACCAGGCGTCGAATACGTATGGAGGCAAGTATGACAGAGAGTAGTATCGAGACGGTTCGCAAGCGCGATGGTCGCCTCGCTCCCTTTGACCAGACCAAGATTACAAACGCTATTTTCAAGGCCGCTCAATCCGTGGGCGGCGACGACTATGGTCGAGCGATCTATATCTCGGACATCGTCGTCAACATGATCGAGGAAAGGTTCGGCGGCACCGGGGTCGTCCCGTCTGTGGAGGATATCCAGGACCTGGTCGAGCGAGCCTTGATCAAACATGGCCATGCCAAGACCGCCAAGGCCTATATCCTCTATCGGGATTTGCACAACAAGCTCCGCGACATCCGCGCGCTGATCGACGCGAACGAGTTGATCGACGGCTATCTGGATCACCTGGATTGGCGCGTCAACGAGAACAGTAACATGAGCTTTTCCCTGCAAGGGCTGAACAACCATATCTTTACCGCAGTCAACAGCTCTTACTGGCTCAACCGCCTGTATCCCAAGCATATCCGTGAGGCGCACATCAACGGCGACCTGCACCTGCACGACCTCTACATCCTGGCCGTCTACTGCTGTGGATGGGACCTGCAAGACCTGCTGATGCGCGGCTTTGGTGGCGTGCCAGGCAAGGTCGAGTGCAAGCCGCCCAGGCACTTTCGGGCCGCGCTGGGCCAGGTGGTCAACTTTTTCTACACGATTCAGGGCGAGTCTGCCGGAGCCGTGGCCTTTTCCAGCTTTGACACCTATCTGGCCCCTTTCATCCGTTATGACAAGCTAGGCCCCAAGGAAGTCCGCCAGGCCCTGCAAGAGTTCATCTTTAATATGAACGTGCCCACCCGCGTCGGCTTTCAGACGCCATTCACCAACCTGACGATGGACCTGGTCGTGCCTTCGACGCTCGCCGACCAGCACGTGATGATCGGCGGCGAGCCGCAGGAAGAAACGTATAGCGAGTTCCAGCCCGAAATGGACCTGCTGAACCGCACCTTTGCCGAGCTAATGCTGGAAGGGGATGCACACGGACGCGTGTTCACCTTCCCCATCCCTACCTATAATATCACCGCTGACTTTGACTGGGATAACCCCAATCTCGATCCCATCTGGCGAATGACGGCCAAGTATGGTATCCCCTACTTTGCCAATTTCGTGAATTCGGACCTGAGCCCGGAGGATGTGCGCTCGATGTGTTGCCGTCTGCGCCTGTCCAACAAGGAGCTACGCAAGCGCGGCGGCGGCCTGTTCGGGGCGAACCCCCTCACCGGCAGCATCGGGGTGGTCACCCTGAACCTGGCTCGCATCGGCCACCTGGCGACCAGCGAGGAGGACTTGTTCGCGCGCATCGCCCGGCTGATGGACGTTGCCAAGGAGAGCCTGCTCATCAAACGGCGGGTCATCGAGCGATTCACCGAGGGCGGCCTGTATCCCTACTCCCGCCATTACCTGGACGGGGTCAAGATGCGCACCGGGAGCTACTGGGCGAACCACTTTAATACCATCGGGCTGAACGGCATGAACGAGGCCCTGCTCAATTTCCTGGGATGCGATCTGACCGATGAACGCGGACGCGAGTTCGCCGCCAAGGTGCTCGACTTTATGCGCGAGCGCCTCCTGACCTACCAGGAGCAAACGGACCAGCTCTTTAACCTGGAAGCCACACCCGCCGAAGCCACCAGCTACCGCTTTGCCCTGCTGGATACGTCGCGCTATCCCGAGATCATCACGGCAACCACTGGCATGGAGGGCACCGACCCCTACTATACCAATTCCAGCCAGTTGCCCGTGAACGCCACCGATGATCTATTCGAGGCGATGGACTGGCAGGACGACCTGCAAACCAGATACACGGGCGGCACGGTGATGCACATCTTCCTCGGCGAGCGCCTGCCTTCTATCCAGGCAACCAAAGAGATGGTGCGGCGCGTCGCCAGCAACTACCGCCTGCCCTACTTTACCCTGACGCCTACCTTCAGCGTCTGCCCCACCCACGGCTACCTGAGTGGGGAGCACTTTACCTGCCCGACCTGCGGCGAGGAACAACCCTGCGAAGTCTACTCCCGCGTGGTGGGCTACCTGCGGCCAGTGCAGCAATGGAACAAGGGCAAAAAGGCCGAGTACGAACAGCGCAAGACCTTTGTCGCCGAGCGCGATCAAGTAATGGACACGGCAGCGTCATGAAGATAGCCGGCCTGATAAAAGTCAGCCTGATCGACTTTCCCGAGCACATCGCCGCCACGGTTTTCTTGGCGGGATGTAACCTCCGCTGCGCATACTGTCACAACCGCTGGATGCTCGATGCATCCAGCGTGCAACCCGTTAGCACCATACCAGCGTTTCTGGACTGGCTTCAGACGCGCGTTGGTCGCCTGGATGGGGTATGCATCAGCGGCGGAGAACCTACGCTGCATCAGGGATTGGCTGATTTTGTGCAGGCCATCAGAAGTCTGGGCATGGCCGTCAAGCTGGACACCAACGGCACCCGCCCCGAGCAGCTATCACTCCTACTGGATAAGCAACTGCTGGACTATGTCGCGATGGACCTAAAGGCCCCCCTGGACCCGCGCTATAGCATCGTGGCGGGCGCGCCGGTGGACCTGCTGGCTATCCAGCAAAGCCTCGGATTGCTGCGGGGCTGGGGACCAGCTTACGAACTGCGCACGACGGTGGGTCCGTCGGTGGATGCCAATATGCTGCGCGACATGGCCCGCGTGGTGGCCGAGCACGAGACCTGGTATCTGCAACCTTTCCTGCCCGCCCCCACCGTCAGCCCGGAGGTGAGCGCTCAGCCCTATCTCCGTGAGGACGAACTGGAGCAACTGGCGCAAGAACTGCGCCATCTCGCTCCCGGCGTGCGCGTGCGCGCAACGAACTAACCTGCGCCAATTCGGAAACCCTACGATGAACAAGCCCCGACCTGCCAACACAACGGCAAGCCGGGGCTTGTCAGTTAACGCCAAGGCGACAACTGCGCCAGCAATCTATCCGCCCTGATGTTTGACGGCTATATCTCAACACACTACAATGATCCCTGTATAAGATAGCTTGATCATCATTCCCCGGAATCCAGACCCGTACACGGCGCCATTCAGATCAGTCTTCTCCTTCCCGCGACACTCCGAGTTTCCCTTGCGCGCTCCTGGAACATGCACCCTGGTATAGCCTATCTCCCTTTCGCTTCGCGTACGGGCGCTAGTTAACGGCCTGAATAGGCCAGGGAAGGAGCAGGAAAATGCGTACCAGGTTTCTAGCGATTGCCTGCCTTGTCGTATCTCTAGCCCTCTTGGCAGCCTGTGAGCCTTTGGCTGCCGAGCAGGCGCCCACAGAGGAGCCACAGGCTGGCGAGCAAGAGGGGCTGATCACGCCAACCGAACCCATAGGCGAAGGGGCAACAGAGACCCCAGGTGGGGCAACACCGTCCGAGGGACAGGATATGGCTACGGCTCAAGAACTGTGGCAGACAATGCAGGCGGAGAGCTACACGGAGGACTGGGCCACTACCCCCAAGGGCACCCTCTACGAGGGACAAGAACCTCACGGCGCGCTGATCTCCACCTACCTTAACCCGGAAGCAGAACAGGCGATGGAAGCCCGCACCGAGATGCCAGCAGGAGCCATCATCGCCAAGGACAACTTTTTAGCGGACGAATCGCACGCGGGTACGACGGTGATGTACAAGATAGAGGGATACAACCCGGAGCACAATGACTGGTTCTGGGCTTCTTACAATCCCGAAGGAGAGACCCAGGCAGCGGGCAGAGTGGATAACTGTATCTCGTGCCACGGCGCTGTGCAGTCCAATGACTATATCTTCACATTCCCCGTCCAGTTCCTGGATGTCAGCCAGCAGGAAGCCACTGAGGAAGATCAGCAAATGGCAGAGGAGCTTTGGCAAACCCTTCAGGACACCGAATATGCCGACAACTGGGCTACCACTCCCAAGGGCACCTTCTATCGGGGTCAGGAACCTCACGGCGCGCTAATCTCCACGTACCTCAATCCCGAAGCGGAACAGGCGATGGAGGCGCAGCCGGGGACCATGCCAGATGGCGCCATCATTGTCAAAGAGAATTATACAGAGGATCGAGATCTCGTCGGCACGACCGTGATGCAAAAAGTGGAGGGGTACGATCCGGAGCATAACGACTGGTTCTGGGCGCAGTATGACCCCGATGGACAAGTTGGCGCGGCGGGCCAGGTGGCGGACTGCATCTCCTGCCACGGCGCTGTGCAGTCCAACGACTACGTGTTCTCGGTCGTCGTGGCCCCCATCGAACCATAGGGAAGCTCGTCAAGGATTACCTGCGTGAGGATAGAGCCAGAATGAATCTGGCAGCGAGGGGGCAGGGGATTCCGCCCCTCGCTGCTGTCAGGCAAGCATCAATCGCTTGCCCCGATCATCGCGCGCTGCCTACCTCCCACTCGTCAGAGTCAAGCTGCTGCAAGAGCTCGCGCGTCCGCGCCGATTCTGACTGCGCCGGGGGTCGCGCCTGGATCACTTCGGTCTGCAGGGCCTGGCCATCGCTATAGTATTGCACCACCAACTGCGGCCACGCGTCCGCCTCGTCGGCGCTCGCGAACCCCTTCAGGTTATCGTAGCCGCTCTCGCTGCCCCGCAACATCACCCCATCGTTGGGCCACGTGCCATTCACCCAGCCCTGCACCAGCCCGGTTACGTCCAGGTGCAGGTACTCGAAATCGGTTCTCGCCACGTCCGAGCCATAGGCTTCCCCGTAGGCACTGGCAAAGCGGTTCCAGGTAGGCTCGGCAGGCCAGGCTGCCGTTACGCGATGGGCACTGATCGTCATATCACCCGAATATCCCGAACGGTGGACGTACCAATAGAGATAGGGCTGCAAGATTGCGCTCTGAATCGTCGCCCCCTGCGGAATCGCCGACAGGTCAAAATAGAGGATCGACCGCGCCACGCCCGCCGCCAGTTCAGGGTCAGGACCATAGCCCACCCACAAATCCACGTAATCCCCATACCAGGTATCGGGGTTCATGGATTCCAGCGTCGTATCGCTGGGCGCTGCATAGCGGGTCAGCGACATGAACGGCGGCCTGACCCGCACGCTCTGCACGTTACTCCACGGGCCGGGACCGTGGGCGTTGCGCCCCCTCACCCGGTAGTACCAGATGCCGGGGCTTTGCCCCGCCACGCCATACGAGGTGCCCGAACCTGTATAGCGCATCGTGGGGCTGCCAAAGGCGGGGTTGTCGTCCTCCTGCAACTCGCAAGTCTGGGCCAGGCTGGCCGCACCCCAACTCACCGTATAGCTCCCATCCTCGTCGGCGTTGGCGATGCTGTTCAACGTCAGCTCGTAGGGCACAGGCGGCCACCTGTTCGCGATGAACGGCAGCACAACGCCATTCCCTGCGGCGCCAGGCTCCACGGTAGGCCGAGGGGTCGGCGTGTTGGCCGGTGTCGTGGCCGTGGGCGTCACTTGCGGCGTGGCCGTAGCTGTCGGCGGCACGGAAGTGGGCGTGGCAGTCGGGTCATCATTCACCGACGGCACGACGCGCATACGGATACCGATGTCCAGCGGCGACAGGTCCTCGCCCGCGCTCAGGTCCGTCCAACTACCATCCGCCCCGTTAGGACTGATGTACGACCCGTGGGCAGCAATCGGCGACTGATTATCCACGGGCAGCCCACGCATTGCGCCGCTATAGCCGAACTTGACCTTGACGTACACATCGTTGCCGTTTGACACTCGCAGCGGCGGCTCGATGGGGATGCTGTGATAGCCTGCATAGTCCAGGGTCACGTTCTCGATGCCGGGTCGCAAAAGTCCGGTCGTTGCCTGCCCATTGAAGGAATCGTACAGGTATACATCCAGGTCCGTCATCCGATCACGCGTCCATAGCCCCACGTGCGTCACATAGCCATTGCGGTCGGGCACCAGGCGCGCCATACCCCAGGCATCCACGACTCCGTCATAGCCAACCCAGCCGCGCACGCCCGCCTCGTCGTGGTGCAGCACGACGCTGTTCGGCATATAGTCCGTCCAGCCGCGGATCAGCGCCGCTTCGCTGCCCAGCCCGGCGGAACCGTAGGCGATGGTCAAGTAGCCGCCATCCCCCCAATCGGTGCCCCAACTGTTCTTGACGATCCACGCTCCCTTGCCACCAGCGTGCGCTAGATCGTCGTCCCAGCCCACCAGCAGCACCGCGTGGTTCAGCTCGGGTTGGCCCACCGGGTAATACAGCGTATAGGAACCATCGAAATTCTGGAGCTCGTTCGCCCAGTTGCTGGGCCACTCCCCCGCATCCATCGCCACATAGAGAGGGCCATACGTGTACAGCCAACCCTTGAGCGTGTCCACCGGCGGGGTGCTGCTGCCCGCCAACACCCACATGTCGGTGGCCGTCTTGGCATAGGGCGCACTCTGGTTGCACGCCTGATCCGCCGGGTTCCACGGGTCATCCACCTCCAGCACGGCGCCGTGGGCGGAAAATAGCCCTGTCAGGCCCCAGATGGTGTCTCCCAAACAACCCGTTTGCATATAGTTGCACTCGATAGCATGGTTCTCCGAGAAATCCAACGCCGCGCTGTCCGGCTCCTGAATGAGCAACTGCGACTCCCAGCTCCCCAGCGTCGCAAAGGCATAGCAAGCCCCACACGTGTCCTGATTCTGCACGCGCGTCACCTTGCCCTGATCACGCCAATCCCAGGAGGAGGGATAGGCGGCGGCCCGCAAAGCGTTCACGGGCTGCTCGTCCAGATGGCTCATGTCAAAGGGCGGCTGCACATAGCCACGCGCATGCTCTTCTGGCGCGGGCAATGGCGGCCGGGCGGGAGCAGGGGGGAGATCGGCGACAATCGCCGGAGTTTCAGGGGTAGTAGTGGACAACGCGGCCCCGATGGGGGCTGCCTGAATCACACTCAGGCCAAGTAGGAGGACCAGCAAAAAGACAACGCTCCATCGCGGCGCGCGACGGCGCCGAAACCACGCTTTCAACATGCTCTTTTCCTCTACAACAAAAGGTTGATGGAATACAGCATCTATACGAAAACGCTCAGAGGCGCCCAGGCATGCAGGGCTATCGCATCTCTTTCAGAGCGTAGTTTGCGTACTATTGGGACGCGCTTGTTGCTCAGGCAGTTCCTTAGGTTCAGCTTCGGAGAGCCTGCCCTCGGCGACCATCTTGTCGAGCAGCCGACGGGCCTCTTCTTGCTGGAGAAAAGCGGACAGCAGCGCCTGCTTGTAACGCACCGCGCGGGCGCTCTCTTCCGCCTGCTCGTCCATCCGCTCCACCAACTTGGACGTCATGTCCACCATCAGGTCGCGGATTTGCCCTTGCTTGGCCGCCAACAACTCGTGCAACTGCTCGTTCTCCAACAGCAACGCGCTAACCACGTCGCGCTGCTTGCCGCCAAACAGGCCCAGCAGGCCGGACGAAGTCATCCGATCGCGCAGGCGCGCCACCTCCCGCTCCAACGCAACAATCCGTTCGTCCCGCTCGCGGAGGCGCTGCTCATATTCGGCTACTACCTGCTCCTTGTCGTCCGCGACGGAATCCAACAGCCGCTTGACCGTGTCTTCCTGTTGGCGGCGCTGGTCGCTCAGGCTGTGCTCGCGATGCCGTCGCTGCCAGGCAGCCATCGCCCAGATGATCAGCCCGGCGATAATCGCGCAGACGATAAACGTAATCAGAACCGGGGGAGAAAAGAGGACATCCGTAAACCCTTGACCTTCACCGGTAGGCACAGTAGCTCCTTCTCATGGTGGCATTAGGGAGTGGATCGGGCAATACCATACATCAAGCTTGAAAGCGTGTCAACCCGGATAGCTCGCCAGCCGGGCAGCGTGCACCGGGCGTCGTACGCCGGACCGCCGGCTTCCAGCCGGCATACACAAGCTCGGGACGAATCGAGGCATCTCGTACGCACCCTTTTTCGTGCCATTCGTCTGTTTCATGGTTCGTCTCCCCCTCTCCTCTCGGTGAATTCCGCAATCACTCGCCCATGTGATCACGCGGAAGCACTTGTCAGCCTCAAAACGCCAGGATATAATCGAAATCACCGTATGGGAACAGGAGGTACATATGCGGGTTCTGATGCTGAGTTGGGAGTTTCCACCCCACGTCGTGGGTGGTTTGGGCAAGCACGTCGCCGAGCTGGTTCCGGCGCTGGCGCGACATCACATGGACATCCACCTGGTTACCCCTGCCCACCAGGGACAGGCAGGTGAGGAGGTTATCGAGGGGGTCACGGTACATCGGGTTGCTGCCCCCACAGCCGGATTCCCCGATTTTCACACCCAGGCTGTCCAGACCAATCGCGCCCTGCAACGACACGCCGAGCACATCATCACCCGGATGGGGTCATTTGACCTCATCCACAACCATGACTGGCTGACCTCGTTCGCCGCCGAGGGGCTCAAGCACACCTACAAGCTGCCCCTACTGTCCACCGTCCACGCCACCGAGCGAGGCCGGGGCCGAGGCAATCTGGGCGATGCGAACGCGCGGCGCGTCAACGACGCCGAGTGGCGCTTGACCTACGAATCCTGGCGGGTCATCTGCACGACGCACTATATGGTCGGCGAAGTGCAGGAGTATTTCGGCACGCCAGTGGACAAGATCGACATCGTCCCCAACGGAGTAGACCCCACTCCGTTCCAGGCCCTCGAACAGGTAGACCTGGGCAGCTTTCGCAGACAATACGCCGCGCCGGAGGAAAAGCTCGTTCTCTATGTGGGCCGCATCGTCCACGAAAAGGGAGTCGATATCCTCGTGCGCTCGGCACCCCAGGTACTCAGCGCCGTCCCGCAAACCAAGTTCGTCATCGCGGGCAAGGGACCAGAGGTGCAACGGCTGCGTGACCTGATCGAATCCTTGCACCTATGGGAAAAAGTGCTCATGCCCGGCTTTATCAGCGACGACGAACGCAACCGGCTCTACAAAGTGGCCGACTGCGCCGTTTTCCCCAGCCTCTACGAGCCATTTGGCATCGTGGCTCTGGAAGCGATGGCAGCCCGCACGCCCGTCGTGGTCAGCGAAGTGGGCGGCCTGCGCGAGGTTGTGCGTCACGCCGAAACGGGCATCACCATCTACCCCGATAACGTCGATTCGTGCGCCTGGGGCATCGTCCACACGCTCCAACATCCCAAGTGGGCGCAGCAACGGGTGGAGAATGCCTATCAAGAAGTGCTCACCGTGTATAACTGGGACACCATCGCCCAGCAGACCATTCAGGTATACCAGCGGGTGGTAGACGAACGCGCCCACACCGCGTGGTGAGCTAACCTGTCTTCCGTCAGCAATCTGCCAGGATCAGGCGCGATGATCTGCGCCTGATCCTTTGTTCTACCCGCGCAACACATCATACACCAGCGGAGGAACCGCCACCGGCTCGCTGGACCACGAGTACGCCTCCAATACCTGCTCCTTGCACGCCGCCGCGCTCTGCTCGTCGTGCGCATAGATGGTCAGCAAGAGCTGGCCTGCTCGGACCTGCTCTCCCACTTTGGGGCCCAGCACAATTCCCACAGCGTGGTCAACGGGTTCCCCCTTGCGCTCGCGCCCCGCGCCGAGCGCCATCGTCGCCAGCCCCACTGCGCGAGCATCGATCCCGGCCAGATAGCCCCCTTGAGCGGCATATACTGCCAGTGTCACAGGGGCCTGGGGTAGCAAAGAGAGGTCGTCCGCCACGTGGGCATCGCCGCCCTGTGCCGCCACCCACTCGCGAAATTTGGCTAACGCCTGTCCCCCGGCTAGCACCTGCTCTAGCATGGCCATCCCCTCTTCAGGAGTCTGCGCCAGTTCTCCCAATACCAGCATCTCGGCCCCGATAACCAGGCAGTGCTCGGTGAAATCACGCGGGCCGTTGCCGCGCAGAGTCTCGATGGCTTCGGCAACTTCCAGCGCGTTCCCCACGGCCTGCCCCAGCGGTTGGCCCATACCCGATAGCACCGTCGTCACCCGGCGTCCGGCGCTGGCCCCGATCTGGATCATCAACTCGGCCAGGTTACGGGCCTCTTCCAGCGTCCGCATAAAAGCCCCCCGCCCCACTTTGACGTCCAGCACCATTGCCCCCGCGCCCGCAGCGATCTTTTTACTCATAATCGAGCTGGCAATCAGCGGCAGGCTGGGTACCGTCGCGGTCACATCTCGCAAGGCATACAGCTTGCCGTCTGCCGGGGCCAACTCGGCAGATTGGCCCGCCACCACGATGCCGTGCCGCCGCACCGTTTCCAGAAATTGCTCAGTGGTCAGGGCCACATTGAAACCGGGGATGGATTCCAGCTTGTCCAGCGTGCCGCCGGTAAATCCCAACCCCCGCCCCGACATCTTGGCTACTGGCAGCCCCACCGTCGCCACGAGGGGAGCCACCACCAGGGTCGTCTTGTCGCCCACGCCCCCCGTCGAGTGCTTGTCTACGACGAGGCGCGCCAACCCGCTCAGGTCCAGCATCTCGCCGGAATGGGCCATCGCCATCGTAAGATGGGCGGTCTCTTCATCGCTCATCCCGCGCAGCAACACGGCCATCGCCCACGCCGCCACCTGATAGTCGGGGATTTGCTCGGTGACAAACCCCTCGACGAAAAAGTCTATTTCCTCCGCTGTGAGTGCCAACCCATCGCGTTTCTTGGCGATGATGTCCACTGCTCGCATAACCCTCATCCCTCCGCATCAGCCCAAGCCGAACTAGCCACGGATTGCTCGCCAGGCTTACCAGCCCACTGCCGCCGATTGTGATGGTACTCCCTGCCCCATATCACCAGCGCCAATATCGTCAGCCCCACTTCCAGCGCCACCGAGGCGGGCCTGAAATCGTTCAGACTGCTCTGGAGGCCGGTAGGCCCGATATGCATGGTGTAGCGTTTGAACGGCCACCAGAAGTAAATGCGCCCCGGATTCAGGTGCGCGTTCACCTCGTCGCACAGCAGGTGAGACCCATAGCCCGCCACCCAGCCCGCAGCGAATCGCCGCCCGCCCAGCAACCCGACGACAGCCGACGTGAACACCCAGCATAGGAACGTGTGCGCGGGAATGCGGTCGTTGGGCGTCAGTCGGAACAGCCACCGCGCCGGCTTGTCGATCAGATCCGGGAACATGGAAACCGCGAGCGTGGCCTTCAGGTCCACCCCCAACGCCTTGCTCACCAGACTGGCCGCCGCCACATGACCGGGCAAAATCATCCGTCCCACCCCCAAGCGTCCCAATCTTCACCAATTTACTGGCATTCTATCCCAACCCTTGCGGCGGGTCAACCGGGCAAGCTGCAGCCCTGCCGATTCTTCCATCCAGCTTGTGAGGATTGCCGCTCTGATGGTATAATGGGCCACGTGATGGGCACCTTGTAGATCGGGCGGCTCTGCCATTGCTAACCCAATCCCTCGTTTGCCCACCTGGGGGCCTCCCGATACCAGCAACTCGCTCACTACGATGCCATACCGGACATCAACAAAAAGAAAGAGGGACCATGCGCCGCATACCCGCCTCTGAACTCAGGCTCGACATGATGCTCAAGAAGCAAACCTTCCTCTTGCGCGACAAGAACGTCACCACCACCCGAGCAGGCAGCCTGATGCTCCGTGTAACACTCGCCGACCGCACGGGAACCATCGCGGGCGTCTACTTTGACGTGCCGGGCTATGTGGCCGATTCGCTGGTCCCCGGTAAAGGCGTCGAAGTCACCGGCCGCGTGGGAGAGTTCAAAGGCCAGCTTCAATTGGGTCTCGAACGCGTTGTCCCCATCCAGTTCAGTCTCGCCGAACTGGGCGAGTTCCTGCCGACTGCCCAGCGCCCCATCCAGGAGATGCTGGACGAATTCGACGCCCTGCGCGCCAGCATCGAACAGCCCGACCTGGAGCGTCTGCTCGCCGCTATCTTTGATGACGCGCAAGTCTGGGGGGCTTTTTGCCAGGCGCCCGCCGCCAAATCCTACCACCACGCCTGCGTTGGCGGGCTGCTGGAGCATACTCTCAGCGTGGCCCGGCTGGTGTTGGCCGCATGTGACCTCTACCCTGGGATGGACCGTGACCTGGCGATCACCGTGGCTTTACTGCACGACCTGGGCAAGATCAGCGCCTACGATCCCATCACCTTTGAGCTTACCCCGGAGGGCTCCCTGTGGGGTCACCTGTATATGGCCGCCTCGCACGTGGAACGAACCATCCTCGGTTTGCCCAACTTTGATCCCGAGGTGCGCCTGCGCGTCGTGCACGCCATCCTCGCCCACCACGGTCGCCTGGAGCACGGTTCCCCTGTGCGCCCCATGACGCTGGAAGCCATCGTGCTGCACTATGCCGATAACCTGGACGCGGACGCGCGCGGTGCCATTGACCAGTTCGTGCGCACGGGCGGCGAGGGCGATGTGTTCACCGAACATAGTCTCATGCATGATACCCGCCTGTTCCGGGGCACCCAGGATCTTTCCGACGCTACTCCTTTCGAGCAGGAAAGCCTCTGGTAGCATAGGTCTGTTTTTCACACGTCTGTCCCCTCGCCAAATTTGGAGAGGGGGAGCGGCCACGTGTGGCTGGGGGTGAGGTTTCCCCCTTGCGTTTGTCCCCCACTCATGCATAATACAACCGTCTGTAACCGAACGCTCATCCTGGAGAAGAACGCCATGACAACCCGTTATGCCCTGGTCGGCGTCGGTGGTCGCGGCTACTATATGTACGCGCGACCAATCGTCACAGAACTCGCGGACGTCGCCGATCTGGTTGGCCTGTGTGACCTCAACCCACATCGCCTACAACTCGCCGTCGAGCGGCTGGGCCGCAACATTCCCACGTTCACCGATTTCGATCAGATGATCGCCCAGGCCCGGCCCGATGTGGTGATCGTTTGCTCCATCGACGGCACGCACCACGAGTACATCATGCGCGCGCTGGAGGCGGGCTGCGATGCGATCACCGAAAAGCCCATGACGACCACCGCCGCCAACGTGCGTGCCATCCTCGCCGCCGAACGCCGCACCGGACGCACCGTGCACGTGACCTTTAATGTCCGCTATAGCGCCCCGGCAGAGGCCATCAAGAGCCTGCTGCTGCAAGGGGTAATCGGCGAGTTGGTCTCGGTGGATTTCACCGAGTACCTGGACACCGACCACGGGGCCGACTATTTCCGGCGGTGGCATCGCCAGAAGGACAATTCGGGCGGCCTACTGATCCACAAAGGCTCGCACCACTTTGACCAGCTCAACTGGTGGATTGATGCGGCGCCCAAAACGGTCTACGCCCTGGCAGATCGGCGGTTCTACGGCCCCACCCGGCAGGAGCGGGGGGAGCGCTGCCTGACCTGCGCGCATACCCAAACCTGCCCCTTCTACCTGGACCTGCGCGCACACGCAGACCTCACCGCCATGTACCTGGAGGCGGAAGGGGAGGATGGCTACTACCGGGATCGCTGCGTCTTTGGCGAGGACATTGACATTCAGGACAGCATGGTCGTCAGCATCCGCTACACCAACGGGGTGCTGGTTAACTATGCGCTCAACGCCTTTATGCCCTACGAGGGCCAGCGCATCGGACTGAACGGCACCAAAGGACGCATGGAGTTGGACCTGATCGAGCGGTATCATGGCCTGGACGAGCAGGGCACGCTCAAGGTGCTGCCGCTGCCCGCCCGGTACGAGATTCGCGTCAGTCCGATGTTCGGGCGCCCGTACACCGTTCCCGTGGAACTGCGCTATGGAGGGCATGGCGGCGCGGATGAGCGCTTGCGAGAGGATCTGTTCCGCCCCCAGGGGCCGGACCCGCTAGAACGGCGGGCAGGCTCGCGCGCGGGCGCGCTGTCCGTCCTGATCGGCGCTGCCGCCAACCAGTCAATGGTTACGGGCCAACCGGTACAGATAGAGGATTTGTTACAGGCGCAAGACGAAGGCTGAGCCTACCCGCCCCCCTCTTTCAGGCCCCTTCCCTTGCGCAAGAAATACAGGAGGCTGAGGATGACAAGAAGCCGTGAGGAAGAAAAAGAGGCCATCATCCGTGACCTGCGGGTCAACACGGGCCGCGACCTGGCGGAATGGGTGGACATCGTCGAAACGGAAGGGCCGGAGGAAACCGAGGAGCGACTGGAGTGGCTGCGCGAGATTCACAGCCTGGATTTCCTGCAGGCCCAGACTATCGTCGAGGAGACCGAGCACCCCAGCGGCCGCCTGCCCCGTACCGACGAGGGACGCGTCGACGCCCAGTTCGCGGGCAAAGATGACCTGCAACCCACCTACGAACGCCTGCTGGAAGCAGTTAGCAAGCTGCCGGAGGCCAGCGTTCAGCCGCACTACTCCTATATCGCTCTGATGCGCGGGGATCAGGAGTTTGGCATCCTCTACGTGGGCGAGGAACACCTGGACCTGGGCCTGAACCTGATGGATGTCGAGCCGACGAGCAGGCTAGAGCCTGCGGGGATCTTTGGCGCTTTGCGCATCACGCACCGCGTCACCCTGCGCGCCTCCTCGCATATCGACGACGACGTGGTGGGGTGGATCCAGCAGGCATACGAAGCCAACGAATGAGGCTGCGCGGACCGCGGCGATGGGACCGAACCGCCTCAAACCGTGGGGGCAAGCTTCAGGTCCCCGATCGCCGCCTTGCCGCTTGTCGCTACTCCTCCTCCGGTAGAGGCAACTCTTCCTCTGCCGGGGGCATCTCTTCCTCCAGCAGACTACGGGCCGCTGCCTCATACTCGCCCGGCACCACCACTTCCACGCGCCCCAGGCCATCTACCGTCAGGCCAAGCACGCGCCCAATGGAGGAATAGCGCAGAATGGCCGGGATACCCTCGCCTTCCAGCTTGGCCCTGGCTACCTCAGCGGCCAGTGGCCCCTGAGAAACGTATACAACTACCAGATTAGCTTCGTCGTTCATGCTGCATCCTTACTAAGGGGCGCGTCGATAGCGGCGCGCCAACTAGCCTTTGTGGTTCGTGAGCGCCTCGTGGGCCTCTTTCAACTGCTCGCGAATGGGGATATGCTGCGGACACTTGTCTTCACACTCGCCGCACTCGATACAGGCGTCTGCCGGTTTGCCCGACACCCAGCGCCAGTTGGTATAGGCATCTGTGGCCGCCTCCCACAACCCGTACACCCGCGCCTCGTTGTATTTCTGGAAAATGTGCGGGATGTTCACTTCCTGCGGGCACGGCATGCAATAGGCACAGCCTGTGCAATACAGGTTGGCCATCTGCTTCAGGCGCTCCAGGTGCTCATCGATGGCGGCCTTTTCCTCCGCAGTTAGGCTGATTTCCTCCGCGGCAGTAACAAGGTTCTCTGTTACCTGCTGCATGGTGCTCATCCCCGATAGCGCCACGCAGACGTTCGGGTTGGAGAGCACAAAGCGCAAGGCCAGCTCCGGCACCCGGTTGACGCTGGGGAGCAGCTCTTGCAACACGGGGCTGCTCGTGCCCAGCCGCCCGCCAGCCACCGGCCCCATCACCACGATGCCGATGCCCTTCTCGTGGGCCAGTGCAATCCCCTCTTCCAGCTTGCGATCGAGCATGTTGTACTGCAACGTGATCGACTCTACATAGCCGGTTTTGATCAAGTTGATCAGGTTCTCGTTGTTATCATGGAAGGAGGTGCAGATATGCTTGATCAGCCCCTGGTCGCGGGCCTTGAGCATCCATTTACTGACCCTCGGCTCGACCTTTTGCGTGTAGCGCTCCCAGTTGATGCCGTGATGGTTGTAAATATCGATATACCCCACCTGCAACCGTTCCAGGCTGTTCTCCAGATTCTGCCACCACTTGGCCTCATCGTCATACTCGTGATTTTTGGTGGACACGACGACCTTGTCGCGCCAACCTTTGAGCGCCTCGCCCACCACGCGCTGGCTGTCCTGGTTACAGTAGCCGACGGCAGTGTCGATATAGTTCAGACCAGCCTCAAAGGCGCGATGGATCATCGGAATCGCCTTCTCGCGGTCGATGTGCGCTTGCTCGCCCTCTCCCATCATGGGCAGGCGCATCGCCCCAAAACCCAATTGCGAGACGCGATACCCAGTCCGACCTAGTTCACGATAGATCACTTGGACCTCTCCTTTGTGAGTGATATGCAAAGCCACTCCTCCTAGTATAGCCCATCGGGGGCTGAGGTCAACTGCCCTGCCGCAAAAGAAGCGGGCTTTTTTACAGTATGCTTGATTTGACTCAAGTGGTGTAATCAAGTAGAATTGGTTTGCTGGTCAGACCACTCTACCAACCAGACTATCGGGGAAACACACATGGCCGACATCTCTCCTTTCAACCTACAGCGCGACCAGCTCTATAAGCAAGTCGCGGAACAACTCCAACACATCATCGTGGAGGAAATGCAACCAGGCGATAGACTGCCCAGCGAGCGCGAACTGGCGCTGCGGCTGGGGATCAGTCGGACCGTGGTGCGTGAGGCCATCCGTGCCCTTGCCGTCCGCGGCCTGGTCAAGATCAAGCCTGGTTGTGGCACTTTTGTCCGGGCCTTGACTCCCAGGGATGCTGCCGCTCCCATCGAGCTGTTTCTCAAATTGCAGCAGACGCCCGATTCGTTCCGTGATCTGTACGAGGCGCGCTGCATGATCGAGACCGAGGGCGTCACCCTGGCGGCCAAACGCGCCACCGAGCAGGATGTGGTGCTGCTGGAGGCCACGCTCACCGCGATGGCGGCCAGCCAGGACAGCCCGGAGCGCTATACCGGGCAGGATTTGGCCTTTCATCTGGCGCTGGCAGCCGCTACGCACAATCAGATATTCCCTCTCCTCCTTGGCCCGATTACCAACCTGCTGTCCGAGGCAATGCTGCTTTCCTGTCACGCAGCGGGAGCGGCGGAGGCAGGCGTGCGCTATCATCGCGCTATCCTGGACGCGCTACGCGCGGGGGACGCGGAACAGGCCCGGCTGGCGATGCAGGAGCATATTCACGTGGCCCAGGAGATGGTGGGCGCCGTGCGTCAGGAGTTGGACTCGTCGTTGGATGCCCACTGCGAGGGAGAACCCTGACCCCCGGCTAACACCGGATATCGCCCAATCATCATCATCCCACCCTTCTCATCACACCCCTGATTGATTGCATCGGTTCGTGACAGGCTGCGTGCAGCCTGACAACCTTGAGCCTTGCTCATTCCCACTCATATCAGGAGGCAACACAATGGAAACGCGCAAATTAGGTAGGACTGGAGAGATGCTGTCTATCGTCGGCTTTGGCGGCATCCTGGTGATGAACGAGGAACCGGCGAAAGCTGCAGAGTTGGTGGCCTATGCCGTGGAGGAGCGCGGCGTCAACTATTTCGATATCGCCCCCACCTACGGCAACGCCGAGGAGCGCCTGGGGCCAGCCCTGGAGCCTTACCGGGATCGGGTCTTCCTGGCCTGCAAGACCGGCAAACGTACGGCGGCAGAAGCTTCCACCCAACTGCAGGAATCGCTGGATCGCCTGCGCACGGACCACTTTGACCTGTACCAGTTGCACGGAGTCGTAACGCTGGAAGAGGTGGACACGATCACCGGGCCGGGGGGCGCGCTGGAAACCTTTATCCAGGCGCGCGAGGATGGCCTGATCCGCTATATCGGCTTCTCGGCCCACACCGAGGAAGCCGCGCTGGCGCTGATGGACCACTTCCCGTTCGATTCGGTCCTGTTCCCCTTCAATTGGGTGAGCTGGCACCAGAACCATTTTGGCCCGCGCGTGCTGGCCAAGGCCCAGGAGTTGGGCATGGGTATCCTGGCTCTCAAGGCGCTGGCCGATGGCAAATGGAAAGAAGGCGAGGAGCGCACCTGGTCCAAGACCTGGTACTCCCCCGTCCAGTCCTTTGACGAGGCTTCGCTGGCGCTGCGCTTTACCCTGTCCAAGCCCATCACCGCCGCCCTCACGCCCGGCCACGAGCAGTTCTTCCGGTGGGCCTGCGACATCGCGGACAAGTTCACGCCGCTCTCCCCGGAAGAGATGCAGCAGGCCGAGCAGCGCAGCCAGCAGTACGATCCGATCTTCCCCCAGCAGCACTAGTTGGCAGGGCCAACAGCCAGGGATCGGCTATAGCCGAGAGCCATAGCCACCATCTGTGCCAGACAATAGTCTTTGCAACGGAGCGCCAGCATCTGGCCACGGCTACAGCCGCGATTGAGATGCTGGCGCTCGTGTTTTCTGACAATGTAGGAGTCAATAGGAGGATTCGAGAGCAATGCAATATCGGCGATTCGGCAAACTGGACGTGCAGGTTTCGGCTCTGGGTTTTGGCTGCATGCGTTTGCCGACCTACGAGAGCAACGAGGAGATCAACGAACCAGAAGCAACCCGGATGATGCACTATGCCATCGACCATGGCGTGAATTATATAGACACCGCCTACCCCTACCACGGCGGCAACAGCGAGAAGGTGTTGGGACGTGCCTTGCAGGGCGGCTATCGAGACAGAGTCCAGCTCGCCACCAAGCTCCCCTGCTGGCAGGTCAACGAGTACGCCGATTTCGACCGCCTGCTGCACGAGCAGTTGGAGCGGCTGCAAACCGAGCACATCGACTTTTACCTCTTGCACAGCCTCAGCCAGGAAACCTGGACCAAGGTGTATAACCTGGATGTGCTGCGCTGGGCCGAGGGGGCCATCGCCGACGGGCGCATCGGCCACCTGGGCTTTTCCTTCCACGACCAATACGACGTCTTTCAACAGATCGTCGACGCCTACGATAACTGGACCTTTTGCCAGATTCAGTACAACTATCTGGATCAGGAGTACCAGGCCGGAACCAGGGGGCTGGAATACGCCGCCGCCAAAGGGCTGGCCGTGGTCATCATGGAGCCGCTGCTGGGCGGCAGGCTGGTGAACCCGCCAGAGGCCGTGCAGGCATTGTGGGATACCGCCGACACCCGGCGCAGCGCCCCCGATTGGGCGCTCCAATGGCTCTGGAACAAGCCCGAGGTGTCCGTCGTGTTGAGCGGCATGACCACCATGCCACAGGTGCAGGAGAACGTCGCCAGCGCCGACCGCTCTGGCATCGGCACCCTCACGGATCAGGAGTTGGCGCTGGTGGAACAGGTGCGCCAGACCTACCACGACCTCTGCGTCGTGCCGTGCACCGGCTGCAAGTACTGCATGCCCTGCCCCAACGGCGTGAACATCCCCGGCAATTTCGAGCTATTGAACAATGGGATCATGTACAACCAGATGGAGGAAGCCATCCGCCGCTATGCCACGATGGCGGACGGCGAGAGCGCCGGGTCTTGCATCGAGTGCCACCAGTGCGAGGAGAAATGCCCGCAACATATCAGCATCGTGGACGAACTGGCCCGCGTGAGCGAGACCCTCGGCGTCCAGGTGAACGCCTGACGCGCCACGATGACAGCGCATGTTGATCCGCCCCTGCCTTGTCGAAGCGTGGCACAGGGCAGGGGCGCTTCTTATGCCTGCGGATTGCCCGGCTCCGGCACGATTAATCAGTCGCTGCGAATCCTATCCAGGACAGCGAGCTTGGATTGTTTCGGTATCCTGGTCTGCTTTTGGTCTGCTTGCGACTCGTCTGGCACAGGCAAGGCCATAAGGTGGCTGAGGCACCTCCCATTAAGATATTAGTGCTGGCCTTAGCGCCACATACATTGTGAACAGACCAGCCACAATGCTAATATATCCGAAGACGTGTTTCTGCCTCTTGGTGAGGCGAGTTTGTCGTGATCTCCCGAGTAGAGCATTCAACCAGTTCACCCAGATTAGAGCCTTCCCGTTCTGGACAGAATTCCCGGGTGGCCAGTATCGATCAGTGATAATCAAGAATCCCAAGCACATAGCCAACAGCCCCATTAGTATCGGGAAGACTATATGGGACCAGTCCGATGACTGCGATGTTTCCGCGCTGTTCTTATTCATAGATGGGTACATACGTGATTTTGGAATATGGTCTGAGATCGATCTCAAGACTGTACAGAGAGTACCAAAACTGTCACCTGGCAGGCGTCAGGTCTCCTGTTGGCTGCCCGATGCACCAGAACCAGTCGATCGGACCGATGCCCCTCGCTTGATCAGCCAGCGTCCCATCCACCACCCGTACCACGCGCCCACGACAAGCGCAATAGCACCAATGTAGACGTATACAACGAGTCCGGTGCGCCACTCCCCTGGAAAGCCCGTAAGCCAAGCGTGCACGATATCGTAGGATGCTGCCAAGGCGACGGCGCCCACGCCAGCGAGACCTCCTGTCGCGGCAGCGCGAGTGGATCTCGGTGCTCTATTCCTATTATAGCACACAACCGCCTGTCTGTAGTGGGGAATTTTACTGCTTTTTATAGTGAAGCATCGCGAACGATGCAGCCGCCACTTGACACCCCTCCCCCTCCGGCGCTATCCTCGCCTTGCCCCGTAGGCTTCCCCCTCGCCAAATCCGGGGAGGTGGCCGGGGGGCGAGGTCCAGCAGAACAACCAGCAATCCAAAGGAGGCGCATCATGCAATGGGAGCAGTTGACCGCCGCTGATTTTGCCGACGCCGTCCGCCAGGTGGGCGGGGTCTGCGTCATCGCGATGGGCGTCGTCGAGAAACATGGCGAGCACATGCCGCTGGGCACCGATTTCCTCAATGGCCACAAGATCGCCTGCCTGGCCGCGGAGCAGGAACCGGCCATCGTCTTTCCGCCGTTCTACTTTGGGCAGATTTACGAGGCGCGTTGCTTCCCCGGCACGCTCACCATCAAGCCGACCCTCTTGATCGAGCTGATCCAGGGCGTGTTCGATGAAATCGCCCGCAACGGCCTGACCAAGATCGTCATCTATAACGCGCACGGGGGCAACAACCACCTACTCCCCTTCCTGGCCCAATGCACCCTCTGGGAGGAAAAAGCCTACAACCTTTACCTCCCCAGCGAGCGCCTCACGCCGGAGCGGGCCAGGCAATGGCAGGCCATTCGCAACACCGACTATGGCGGGCACGCCTGCGAGGTGGAAACCAGCATCACCCTGGCAAACTATCCCGACCTGGTCAAGATGGAGCGGGTGCCCGAAATCCCCGCCCGGCCCCTCGGTCGGCTGAAAGACGTCCCGCGCACCTATACTGGTATCTCCTGGTATAGCGACTATCCCAATCACTATGCGGGGGACGCGCGCACCGCCTCGGCGGAAAAGGGGCTCATCTGGCGGCAGCTCATCGTGGACTCGCTCGCCGAGTACATCGCCGCCGTCAAGGCCGATCAGGTGGTGCCCACCCTGAACGCCGAGTTCTACGAGCGAGTGCGGCAGGTCGGCCAGGAGTAGACTGCCTCCGCGGATTTCATGGCTGACTACAGAACACACAGACAAACACAAAAGCCTGATCAATACATTTTTCGTGTGTTTCTGTATTGGTCAGGATGAGGTTACACACCTACGTCAAAGCAGCGACGTTGGGTGATCGTAGGCGCGCTTTCCATAGCGCGAAAAAAACCACAATCCAGCACAGAACGCGCTATGGAAAGCGCGCCTACGATAAGCACAACAGCAATTGCCCTCAATCAACCGCTTACCCATGTCTATATATCATCCCCTTGACCAATACAACCTTCGTGTATTTCGTGATTTTCGTGGTTACATCTCCCTTTCCGTGTTTTCCGTGTATTCTGTGGTTCCCTCTCCCCTGGCTGTATGATAGCCCCCTCGGGGAGTGGGCGGCTCTGCCAGGCTCTCCTGCAACCTCGCCACGCCGCGTCGCCTGCGCACCCACCACACGATCAGCAACCCGCCCAGCAGCGAGGACAGCAAATCCAGCATCCCCGCCTCCGGCCCAAACGCCCCGCCCGTCCATGCGTCCGGCCCCGTCGAGACAGTTTGCACCAACGCCACAGCGGGCGTTATTCCGCTCACCGGAAAACCAAAGATCGGCCCCTGCACGAAATTCCAGGTGATGTGCAGCCCAATGGGTATCGCCAACTCGCCGGTGAGCACATAGCCCAGCCCCAGCAGCAGCCCCGCCACGATCAAGTTAAAACTGCTCACGACGGTAGCATTGGGATTGGTGGCGTGCGCCAGGCCAAACAGGGCAGAGGACAGCACCCAGGCCAGCACGATGGCTCGCGCCGAGGTAAAGGGAGGAAAGAAGAATCCCTCCGCCAGGTTCTCCAGCAGATAGCCGCGCGCGATGAGCTCTTCATAGATCCCCACCCCCACAAAACCCACCAGCGACGCGATCAGCCCTACTACCCAGGACACGCCGGGCAGATTGCTTTGGGCGAACCCGACTACCTCCACCCAGTCCATCGCCCACAGGAACAAGAAGATCAGGACCATCAGCAACGCGCCCAGCCCCAGCCCGAACCCCAAATCTATCCACCAATCCCTGTTCAGGTGCAACCCATAGTCCGCGAACGGGCGCCGATCGATGAGCCGGGCCGCCAACCAGAGGGTCACCAGCGTTACCCCGATCATCAGAACCGCCTGCAATAGCAGCAGGGCCGGGCTGGATAGCAGCGCACCCATATCCGTAATGCCTAACGCCCGGAGGAGGGAACTGCCATCCAACCCCAACAGTCCGAACAGCACCCCCGCCACCAGCGGGATCACCGCGGTAAATGGCACGCTTACTATAAGCCCTAACACCAGGGTTGCCAGCAGGCGCCAGATCATGCGCAGGCGGCGCTGCTCCGTGTTCCAGAATACGTTCCTCAGACCGGGCATCCAGCCCCCCTTCCGTCGCGCACCTTTCCTGAACGGCACAAGCCCGACTTGCAGTCAGGCTGTGTCCTGCCTCCGATCAGGCGCTTCCAAACAATTGGCCCAGAATCCACTAAATGGCATAGCTGATTTGTTGCATCTATGATATAATAGGTGCGTAGCAATGGCAATCGCCCGTCTGTTGTTCGAGTCTGGTTATGCTGTGGCGTGGTCTGTTCATTGGTAAACGGAGGAGAACCATGTCTTCAGTGGAGAAGGACGCGGCGAAGGTACACATTAGCAACCTGGTCGATTGCCCCAAATGTGGGACGAGCAATCCCCAGGGCACGCGACACTGCGTCAACTGTGGGGCCAACCTGGTAGGCGTTGCGCCGAGAGCAGCAACGCAAGTCGTAGAGAAGAAGAAGGGCTTTTTCAGCCGTCTCTTCAAACGCAAATAGGCCCGCTCTCCGGCTGTTAGCAGTTGTCATCTGTCGGAATTCACACGTCGGCTACCAGCATCCGACAAACACTTGCTGGCAACCGGCGTGTGAATTGCCAGGCCGTACCCGATACGCAACCCGTTCGGGTGATGGCTACTTGTACATTCCCATCGTTACGATCAGAAGGCCCTGGGTATATCCTGGGCCATTGTTTGTTGTCTCATCCACGCAGGCCCGCTGGCTCCCCCTGCCCCTCCTTCCTGCTACCCCGGTCATCCCTTTACCGGCTGCCTGTTCGGCAAGAGCCGTATCATGGGCCTGCAACGAATCACAACCCGTACCATGCGAACCAATCCCCGGATAAGGAGATAGCTCATGCCGAGTCATAGGCCCAGGTTCAGCATCATCCTGGCGGCAGGCAAAGGCACGCGTATGCGTTCGGCAGACCTGCACAAGGTCTGTTTCCCAATTGATGGCCGCCCAGCCATCAACCGCGCGCTGGAGGTCTACAAGGCGTGCGGCATCGAGCATCATATCATCGTCGTGGGCGCAATGGCGAACCAGGTCATGGAGACCGTCACCCGCGAGCACGACCAGGTGATCTTTGCCTATCAGGCCGAGCAGTTGGGCACCGGCCACGCCGCTCGCCAGGGAGCGCGCGTCCTGGAGGCGCTGCGGGCAGATGAAGATGTCCTGATTGTCGTGGGAGACCGCCTTCTCGAACAGATCGCCCTGGAGCGGCTGATCGACGTGTACTATGCCGAGCAGTGCGACATGGCCTTTATGGTCACCCCCAACGGGCCGCAATCCGAATCGGGGCGCGTCCTGTTCACGCCGGACGGTTCCGTACTGGCGAACGTCGAAGTCCGCGACATCTGGCAGCGCCGCTCCTTGGGCCAGATTCGCCAACTGGTAGCCCAGGGAACGCTGCCCACCCGCGAACAGGCCCGCGCCATCCTCCTGCAAGGGATCTCGGAACGCCGCGCGCCCACCGCCTTCGGCGACCTGTGGCAGCGACTGCAAGAGGGCAACACCGAGCTTACTGCCGAGGAGTGGGAGAAGCGGGTTCCCGAATCCGCTGCCCAGTTCGCCTTTACCGACGCGCGCGGTCACCAGCTTACCTTCACGCCCGACCAGGTGGATGCCTCCCCGGTGGTGAATGTCTCTGTCTATCTACTCAAGGCCCGCGTACTGCATGCCGCCCTGGCCAGGCTACAGGCCAACAACGCCCAGCGCGAGGAATACCTGCCCGATATCATCAATATCCTCGCCCAGGACCCCGAGACAGCCTATCGAGTGCGCGCTGTACGCATCGACAACCCTAACCACGTGCTGGCGTTCAACAACCCCGCCGAGCTGCTGCAGATTGAGGTCTACTTCCAGGAGAAAAAGCGTCCGCAGAAGCCGCCGGAACTCCCGACGGGAATGGGCTTTCGCCCGGTATCAGCGTGGGCGGCGGCCATCCAGCAGTTGGACGCATCTTCCACGCCCGCTGCCGAATCGCCGCTCACGGACGAGTTCCCCGCCATTTACGGCGATCAGCCCGAACTGCTGGACGAGCGGCGACAGGCCTATCTAAGACTGCTTGACCACGCGCATCAAGTTTTGGGGCCGGACTGTCCCGTCTTTATCGTGCGCGCGCCGGGCCGCGTGAACATCCTGGGCCGCCACGTCGACCATCAGGGCGGCAACTGCAACTTGATGGCTATTGACCGCGAAATCCTGATGGCCGTGCATCCCCGCGACGACGACCAGGTGAACCTGCACAATGTGGCCCAGGGCACCTTTGATTCGCGCCATTTTTCCATCGGAGACATGCTCAGTCGCCTCCCCTGGGACGACTGGCTGTCCCTGGTGAACAGCAAGCAGGTACAGGAGATGGTCCAGAGCACGGCGGGCGATTGGAGCCAATACGTGCGGGCCGCCATCCTGCGCCTCCAGAAAAAGTTCCCCACCGTCAAGCTGCGCGGGATGGACATGGTCGTCCACGGGAATATCCCTATCGCGGCGGGCCTCAGTTCCTCGTCGGCCCTGGTCGTCGCCACCGCCGAGGCCACCGTGCTCGCCAACCACCTGGAAGTGCTTCCCACCCAGTTCGTGGACCTGTGCGGCGAGGGGGAATGGTTCGTCGGCACGCGTGGCGGCAGCGCCGACCACGCTGCGATGAAATTCGGCCAGAAGGGCAAGGTCGCTCAAGTGACCTTCTTCGAGTTCGGCGTCGAGGGCATGGCCGATTTCCCCTCGGATTACCGGATGGTGATCTGCAACTCGCTGATCCAGGCCCGCAAATCGGCGGGCGTGCGCGACATCTTTAACCACCGGGTGGCCTGCTACCGGCTGGGCGTCCAGTTCGTTCAGGCCCGCTATCGCCAGTACGCCCCGCTCATCCACCATTTGCGCGACATCAATACCCGCACTCTCGGCATCCCCCTGAGCTGGATCTACCGCATCCTGCTCAGCCTGCCAGAAAAGGTGAGCCGGGCCGAACTGGCGGAGCTGCTCCCGCCGGATGTGCTGGCCCCCTTGCTAGCTACCCACGCCCCCACGGACGAATACCCTGTGCGCGGGGTGGTGCTCTATGGCCTGGCCGAGTGCGAGCGCAGCCGATTGGCCGTAGACCTGCTGGCGAATGGGCAGATCGCCGAGCTGGGCCGCTTGATGCAAGTCTCTCACGATGGAGACCGCATCGTCTCGCACGATGCCCAGGGCCGCCCCCATCCCTACGCCTATCAGGCGTCCAACGGCTACTTGCTCGACCTGATGGCCGACCTGGAAAGCGGCGACCCCAGCCGTGTGCTGCCCGCCCAGTTGCAGTGGCAGCCTGGTATCTATCGTTGCAGCACGCCTGAAATCGACCTGATGGTGGATACCGCCCTCCAGGTGCCGGGGGTGCTGGGAGCGCAGCTTGCCGGGGCGGGTCTGGGGGGCTGCATGATGGTGCTGGCCCACCGCGATGCCACCGACGCCCTGGCCCGTCGCATGGACGAGGTTTACTATGCGCCCAGGAGTCTGTCGCCGGACATCTCGATCTGCACCCCCATTGCGGGCAGCGGCGTCCTGCTGACCCCCCAGCACACAGTCGACGAAGGCTGGATCGGGCTGGAATAGTGGCAGATGAAAAGGACCTGACCAAGCTCGCGCCCGCCCTGCTGGCCCAACTCGGCTTGCAGCCGGAACGGGTGGGCGCGATTACGTTGATCCACGCCCAACACGGCCATCGGCTATATCGGCTGCACTATTCGGGGCGCTCGTTCGTGCTCAAGTGGTTTCCTACCGCCGGAGATGTGGAGCTACAAAGCTATGCCCTCTTGCGGGCGCACGCCGTCCCGACCCTGCCCGTGCACGGTTGCGCGGAGCAGGCCATCCTGTTGGAAGACCTGCTCGCGAGCCCCGCGTGGCGGCTGGCCAATGCGGAAGATATGGCCCGCGCCGAAACGGGCAGCGCCGTCGCCGAATGGTACCGTTGCCTGCACGCAGCGGGCCGCGAGATCATGTCGGCGCCAGCCCCACCGCACCCCTTCCTGCAACGCGAATCCGACGCGTTGGACGTGCCTGGCATCCTGGAGATGGGGCGGCGGCTGGACATGCCGGAGAATCCTGTCTGGCAACTGGCCGCCGAGCATCTCGCCTCCCTGCAAGCCGCGTTGCGCGCGCTGGATCAGACCCTCAACTACAACGACTTTTACTGGACCAACCTGGCCCTTTCGCGGCAATCTATCCCCTGCCCTCACGCCATCGTCTTTGACTATCATCTGCTAGGCATCGGCCTGCGCTATAGCGACTGCCGCAACGTGATCGGCTCCCTGAGCGGGACCGCGCGCCCGGCCTTTTGGGAAGCCTACGGCACGGTAGACGAGCGGGAGGCCATACTGGACGCGCCCCTCTCCACGCTGTATAGTCTGTGGATCGCCTTGCAGCGTCCCAGCTTGCCCGCCTGGGTTCGGGGCGCTCTGCGGCAGGTGCAGGACGGCGAACTGGAACGAGACCTGCGCGCGGCGCTAGAGATTGTATAGCCCAATCTGCTCTTGCCCTTTGGCGCAACCCGTGCTAAGATCAGCGCATCCCATCACCGCGCCCGCTGGAGGCCCGAGATGACCCAAATACCAACTACCGACCATAGCTGGCCCATCCGCATGGTTATGCTCGATGCGGCCCGCTTCACCGAACCTTACGCCTACTACCAGCAGCTTATCCCTTCCCTCGCCGAATGGGGATACAACACCATCCTGCTGCACCTGACGGATGACCAGGGGTGTGCTGTCCGCCTGGAGCACCCGCGCGTGCTGCCCACGGCGGGCGCGTTCACGCCCGACCAATGGCGCTCTCTGGCCGAACTGGCAGCGGATCACGGATTCACCGTCATCCCCGAGATCGAATGCCTGGGCCATACCGGGTGCCTCACCCGCCTGCCCGAGTATGCCGAGTTGCGCGAGCCACCCTATGGCGGGGGACACTTCTGGAGCATCTCTCCCACGCACCCAGATACGCTGAAAGTCATCCGGGCCTTGCTCACGAGCATTGCCACAATCTTTGACTCGCCCTATGTGCACATCGGCATGGATGAGGCCGACATCGGCGGCAGCCCCCGCTCCCGCGAGGTTCTCCAGAATAAGCCCTTGTGGCGGCTGTTCGGCGACTATACGCTGGAAGTAGATGCCATCGTGCGTGGATTGGGCCGCCGCACCATGCTCTGGGGGGACCACCTGTTCAAGGAACCCGCGCTGGCCGACATGCTGCCCCGCGACATGATCATCTGCAACTGGCTCTATGGCAGGGGTCACCGTGAGGACTATATCTCCAGCACGCAGTTTTTCCTGGAGCGGGGCTTTCAGGTAGTGGGCTGCCCGGCGGGATGCTGGTGGGGTACCCTATTTGTGCCTCACGCGGACAATCTGGCGAATATCGCCGATTTCGACCTCGCCTGCCGCTCCCTCGCCCATCCAAACGTCCTCGGCATGGGCGTAACCATGTGGTGCCCATATCGGCATCTTCCCGCCACGACGTTGCCCATCATGCATTATGCGGGACGCGCGTTTGCCGGAGGGAAGCACGATATCCAGCGCGCCATGGCCCGCTTTGTGGCCGAGCGTTTCGGCCTGCAAGATACCCCCCTGGAGTTGGCTACTGATGCCCTGACCAATCTGCACGTTAGCCGACAGCGGAACATGCTTGAGCAAGCCCTCCTCAGTGGCGCCCCGCAGCAATGGGCCGGACGTGGCGACGAACTGAACGCCTACCATGCCGTGGCCGAGGCCGCCGAGAGTGCCCTGCGCATTGCCGCCGACTCGGTTCTGGACCATGCGGCCGAGTTCGAGCAGTGGCAAGTAACCGCGCGCACCATGCGCGAGTTGGCCGCGTGGGGCCTGGATCACCTGGCGGGCGAGCAATCCGCTTCTCTCGCCGAACGGGCCGCCGCCCTGGCTGCCAACTATGAGCGAGTTTGGAGGGACCAGCGCGCCTATGCCGGGACGGAAGCCGACGAACCCGCCCTGGGCCAAACTCCGCGCGCCCAGCCCGACACGGACATCCTGCTGGAGCTATTGCGCGGGTTGGCGTCGCCGGGCGAGCCAAATGCCGCCGGTGGAGCATCGCTATAGACACCCGATTACGTCAAGACAAAGCTGGAGAAACGACCATGCCCTCGTGGGACCGCACCGCGCCCTGGTATCACGGCTCGCCGGAACAACTGACCAACCTGCGCACAGGCAGCACCATTACCCAAAATCAGGACTTGGCGCGGATCTTTTCCCACAAGCCCGACCTCGTCTGCATCGAGGACGGCGGACGGATTCGGCACAGCGGCTCCTTGCCGGGCTATCTCTATCGCATCGCCGAGGAGCTTGAAACGGAGGATGTGATGCCGCATCCCCGCTCCACTATGCCCGACGGGCAAGAGTGGCTGGTTACCCGCCCTTTGCGGGTAGAGTTGATCGGCCCCACCACTCCGCAGCCCGGCGAGTTGCTATCCCCGGAAGAATGCCGCGCGTTCCGTAGAAGGGCCGCCGTGTCTGCCAACACACGCCCCTCGGCAGATGTTGATTGCTGGAATCAAAGCTGATTCTTTATTTGTATAACTTGACACCATATATTAAAGTTTAGTCTTGAGGTGTTTGGCTTTTAGTAGTATAATGGCATCAGCTCCATGAATCACGCCATGACCATAACCGGATACCAAGGGAAGGATGGCAAGCCTGTGCGCTGGAAAATCCAGAATTCCTGGGGCAGCGAGCGTGGCGAGAACGGCTACTACATGATGAACGATACCTGGTTCGATGATTTTGTCTTCCAGGCTGTCGTCAAAAAGTCGCTATTGCCGGACGAGATGGCGAAGGCCCTAGACAAAGAGCATATCATCCTGAATCCTTGGGATCCGATGGGCGCCTTAGCCGACTGATCTGCTCGCAAAGGGCGTGCTTCTTTTGTCATGAACGGACAAGCCAGCCGGATAGCGGGCTCTGATGCCACTACAGGCGGTTGTATATATCCCCGACCACGATGTGATGGACTGTTCATCGTGCCGTTTCAGTCTTTGACACGTGATGAGTGTCACAGCCCTTTATAAAAACACAGAAATAGAGAGGTGATTCTTCCATGAGTGATAATGTAATTCTGGGCACAGGCGACTTAAGGGCGCGAATACTGCGTCCCAAAAACAATCGGTATACACGTACCCGTTTCAACCATTCAGGATTTATTTCAGATGTATGGTATAAAAATATGCCCTATACTCGCTATGAAAGATCTCAAAAGGGAGGTTTTTCTACGACAGAGGGAAGCGGATTGTGCTGTGAATATGTCTGTGGTGAAATCGAGCGTGACACAAATCCGGGAGACCCTTATCTGAAATATGGCGTAGGCATAATGAAACGTACGGAGAGACCATGGTCAATATGCGATCATCCGGAATATGAACCGTTGTCCACTAAATTTGAATGCGATGGAGAGAATGCTTTATTTCATACAACTACAGCCAATGTAGGCGGGTATGCGTATGAAGAGACGCGAGAGGTGTTTGTCCGTGGCAATGAAATCGGGCAGCGTGTCTCACTGAAAAACACCGGGGAAAAATCATTCAGGATCTACGAATACTGCCACAATTTTACAACGCTAGGGGAAAATGGTATTGGGCCTGAATATTTGATTACGACGCCGTCGCTAGTAAATACCCATTTGATGGGAACAGACGGTGTGCTGGCTGGTGTAGTAGGAGGCTTCAAAATTACCGCCGAACCGGACCGAACTTTTTATCTGAAAAGCTCTGATACTGTGAAATCAGACGTAGCGTGGACGCTGTCCCATAAAGCTTCAGGTTGCGGGATTTCGGAATTAGTCAGCTTCAAGCCAGTACAGGTGGCGGTATGGGGCGATTATTATGTTATATCCATTGAAGTTTTTCACGAGATATCGCTGGATAGCCAGGAGACCGCCTGTTGGAACCGGAAATGGCGCTTTCAATAAGCTTTCCGTGTGGCAAAACCGAATAAAATAAAAATCTACCGTAATCTGTATTGGTCACGATGAGGTTACACACCTGCGTCAAAGCCGCGACGTTGGGTGATCGTAGGCGCGGTTTCCATACCGCGAAAAAACCGTAGTTCAGCGCAGAACGCGATGGCGGAACCACGGTTCCGAGGAAATCGCGCCTACGAGAAGCACAACAGCAATTGCCCTCGATCAACCGCTTACCCGTGTCCGTGTAACGTCTGCTTGACTAATACAAAATCTACCGTAATCGTGTACTGGTCAAGATCATGTTGCACACTTGCGCTCCAAGGTGGCGATTGATGGAGATGTAGCAATTGGCGCCGTAACGTTCCACGCTTGCCGCGTGTCCCGCGCCAGCGGCATGCATGCCGCGGCATGTATGCCGAGCACTGAAGGTGCCGGGCTAATGGTAATAAAGTGGGCTCAAGCCCACTAGAGCGCAGTGAACCCGTTTGAACGGGTTTCCCCTTCTCCCAGCCTGGGACCTTCAGTCCCAGGTGGGACTGTGTATCATCCCCTTGACCAGTACAAAATCTACCGTAATCGCAGGTAAATATCATAATTTCTACTGGCCTTCTGGCACATTTGCCCAGAAGGCCTTAATATATATGGTTCATTTTCAATCGCAGTTAATTCTTTTATAAACCAGTGTAAGAATCTGCTATCATACTATGCTAATAGTATAATTGCTTGTTCTTTCAATCCATCTATCCCAAATGTTCTATATATCCTAATCTAGCGCTTAACTGAATAAATACTTAATTGATATTGAAGAACAATATTTAAACTCAGAGTGATTGCTCGCACTGGTCAATAAGTATACCGAGATTAAAGTACTGGATGCTGAAATCATCCGATAGTTCATAGACAAAATTATTGTATTCAAGGCAGAAAACGTAAACGGACAAAGAGTACAACGGATTCGCATTTTTTCACAACTGCATTGGAGCAGTTGATATCCCAGATAAGCATTAAAAAACGGCATAGTCGTTGATATTCGACTATGCCGTTTTTTCAGGAATTGCAAATCCCTATTTGACCGCCCCAAAATGGGGCCTCTTTTGTCGTACCGCTTGAGCGTCTATTTCCTGGTGACTGTCAGGCGGACGAGGGCAGGCTGGTTGACCCCACCGCTCGACTTGTCCGCATAGTGCAGCTTGATCCAATGCTGGCCTTTGCTCATATACTGAGTATACGTGTCCACATGGTACCCCGTGTCGTACCACCGGTTGATCCGCTCTGCGCCATCCACATACAGAGAAGCACCCCCGTTGTACTCGATACGGAACTCGTATACCCCTGCGTCCTCAAAGTTCATGAACTGCTTGAACCGGGCCGACCAATCGCTCGCCGAGATACCAGGCCCAGGCGAGTCGAGACCTATATCGACGTTCAAGTCCTCCATGAACTCGACGTACTCGCCTTCGTCCTCGCCGCCTTTCTGGAAACCATTCCAATAGTCGGCGCGGAACACCTGCATCTCATCTGTCTGGCCCCACTTGAGCTGGGCCACTGCGTCACCGCTCGCCTCATAGTACTCCATGATGATGATATGGTAGCCGCCAGACAGGACAATGTCGCCATGCACATCCCGTACGCCACCACCACGCCACTCATCAATGAGGAGATTGTCATATCCATCGATGTACACCCGGCAGCCATCGTCAACCGTCGCCGTAAAGCGGTAGGCTCCCGGTTTCGTGTAAAAGGTTCCCAGCCACCGCACGGAGAAATAATCCTTGGGCATGCCGTCCGTGGGCCGCTCCCCCTTCCAATTGAACGCGATGGGGTTGTCCATCCGGATAACCTTGGGGGTCCCCCACGGCCGATTGGTGGGATTGTTCGGCACAAAGTCATAGTATTCGCCCACGAACTTGTCCTTTGAGCCGCCGTACACATGCTCATACTCGCAACTCGCCAGACCCGTATCCTCTCGATAGGTGACGGTCACCAGGTACCACGCCCCGCGACCCGCATCCGAGGGATCGCCCGCCAGATACAGGTAATTCGAATGCTCGCGAACTTCGCCACTCGACCAGTCACCAATCACGTTGGCAGGGTCCGTCCATCGATCGACCCATACCCGTACTGCGTCATCGGCTCTGGCAAAGAACACGTAGGAACCTTCCGGGATCCAGAAGGCTCGCGTCCAGCGCGCGGAAAAGTGGTCCGCAGGCACGTTCGGTCCGGGGCTGGAATAAGCCCAGTCATGATCCAACTCGGACTCGGGGCGCACTAACACCGGAGCGCCGCTCATGGAATCATTATTCCAGTACTCGGCACGCCAGTGAGCGGAAAGGTCATCATTCACCCAGAACAGGCGCACGCGCGCATCGCCCGTGGCCTCGCGGTACTCCAGACGAATCTCGTGGTTGCCTTCGGGAATCCAGCCGAACCAACGACGCGTGGCTGTGCCCCCCAGTTGCTCCCCACGATAGCGCCCGCCCCAGTCGTCGATCACCAGGACCAGCGGCGTGGCCGAGTTACCATCCGTATCGATGTACATGCGCACGCCATCGTCTGCCGTCGCGTAGAAATCGTAATACCCGGCGGCAAAGTACTTGGTGCCAGTAAAGCGCACCGAGAAATCATCGGCCGACATGCCGGGCATCGGCGCGCCCCCGCCCCAATCATAAGCAGGGTACGCATAATCCACGACCCGCGTGTAGGTCGGATAGCCCGACATATTCGTGTTCGGGAAATACTCCTCCGTCCAGCCCGGCGGAGGCGTCGGCGTAGGACTGGGAGTCAGGGTCGGGGTGGGAGTCGGCGTGGAGCCGCTCTGGATCAGCGGCCAATAGCTCACCGAATTCTCTGCGGCAGAGACGCGGTCTGCCTCCTTTGGCACCATGAAAATGACCCCGATAGCTACAGCAAACAGCAACAGCAGGAGATGGTGGAACCGGATTCGAGACATCAGACTTGCCCTCCTCTAGAATATGAAATGACCTGTGAGCGATTCGAGGGTTGCTCTACTAACCGGATCTCGGTGAGCAGTGCGATCACCTGCATCCTGCCTACCAACGCCAAAGCAGACCGCAGAGAACGAATCAGCCACCGCTATCCTACCCTCTCGTGAAGATGGCGTCAAGCCCAATCTATGGCGGTCTATGCTGCATGGCACCTCCCTTCGTCGTGGAATCGAGAATCGGCGGCGATAGCAATGTCTCGCAGGCCAACAATCCTCTCCAGGCACTACGGCCCTGCCCTACAGAGTATGCCAAGAGGTGCTTGACATCGCCTCGTTGTCATGATAGGATGGAAGTGGGTGCAAGACGCGAGATAAGAACGAACAAAACAGCGTTTCATGCACAATTTACGTTCCCTCGCTGTCCGGAGGGGAACCCAAGGGTGGGTATTCAGCGTCTATACAGTGAATGATTATCACCGTCTGGCAAGTGTCCGAGTCTTTGCAACTACACATTCTAGATGGGAAAGGAGTCAGACAATGCGCACCACAAGGGCGAAACTGCGGATTCTTACGTTCGTTGCTGCGATCCTGGCGATGGCAATCCTGCCACTGAGCGCCTACGCAGCCCCTCCTACGCCTACGGAGGGAACAGCGCCTGCTCCCCAGGCCGCGCCTGTGTTCGGCGCTCCCACCACTGTGCGTGCCTGGTATGGCTTGCGCCTGCGCGAAGGGCCGGGCTTGACCGAGTCCGTTATCCTGGTATTGCAGAATGGCGAGACAGTTTACCCCGCCGGAGAGCCTGTCTGGAGCCAGGGTATCGCCTGGCAGTTCGTTCGTGTCTATCGTTGGGGCCTGTTCTACGATGGGTTCGCCGCCGCATCCTACCTGGCCAACTATGGCGGATACAACCCGCCCGCCCCGACCAGCGGCCTGAAGGTGATCGCCCCCGCAGGGCTGCGCCTGCGCGCCGGGCCTGGCCTGGGCTATGCCACCTATCGGATCGTCCCCTTCGGGACCGTGCTACAACCCGCAGGCCAAACGGCCTGGGGTAACGGTTTACAGTGGACCAAGGTATCCATCAACGGGTCGTACCTATGGGCCGCTACGATGTACCTGCAAGCAGTCTAGACTGCTGAATGCAAAGAATGGGCCGGTCACACGCACGCCGGGGTGACCGGCCTTTTCTTTTGCAACTTCTGCCTGCTTCCCCTGTTGCCAACCTTGCCACAAACAGGAACACACAAGCAGGTGTGTTCCCCGCCTCACAGGTCGCGGCGGTTGAACGACCACACAGCCAGCGCGAGCAGCCCCCCCACATAGAGCAGTGCGTATACCAACATGGCCGTGCTGGGCGGCGTGGACTGGGAAAAGGGCGTAACCCCCAATGTATTGACGATTACAGGCTGCATATAGTAGGCGGCCATCTTCCACATCGCCTCACTGGGAACCAGCAGGCTGCTGGCGATGCCAATATCCACCACCGTCTCGTTGCGCATCAGGCTGCCAATCTGTTCCATCCACCCGCCGATGAATGCCAGCCCATACAGCATAAAGGCCATCACGCCGTTGGCTACTGTCGAAAGCCGCGTCCCCCCCAACAGGCTGATGGTCAGCATGATCACTGCCTGCAAGATGATCAGCGCGATGCCTCCCACCACGTACTGGGGCACATGGCCAGAGAAGAGCCACGTGGCCAGCAGTACGCCCCCGCTCAGGAAAGCGATATAGACCCCCAGCATGATCAGCAATCCCAACCACTTGCCCAACACAATCGCCACCCGCCGGAGTGGCTTGGTCACCAGGCATTGGACGGTATGGGAGCTGATCTCCGCGGATAGCGTCCCGACGGAGGTGAGCACCGACAGCATCACCCCCAGGAAGCTGACCACGTAGAGACCCGCCATGACGACAAAGTTGAACCCGGCATTATGGGCCATCTCCACCACTACCCGAGATGCCTTGATGTCGCGTACCATGAAGTAGGTCCCGACGCCATAGAGCAGGATAAATGCCAATCCCAGCAAAATCGCCGCCAGGAAAATCTTGCGCCTGCGCGCCTCCTGCCAGGTCAATACAGCAATGGTCAGTACGTCGCGCATCAGCGTTTGCCCTCCACGACCTCGACAAACAGGTCTTCCAGGGATAGTGCCCGCGGCGCAAGCTGGTATAGGTCGACCCCCTGCCCCACCACCCAGCGGGCAATCTCCGGCAAGGCGCGGTCATCGGCCAATCGCAGGGTCAGCGTTCGCGAATCGGCGTTTATGTCAATTTCCTCGCTCCAACGTCGCAATCCTGCCACCAACTCTTCATCCAGCTTGCCCACCCGCATATCCACCTGCAACAGCCCGTTGCGATAGGTCTTGGGGTTGGTCACCAGCCGGACGGAACCCTGGGCCACAAACGCCACCCGCGTGCAGGTCACCTCCACCTCGCTCAACAGATGGGAGTTGAGGAATACCGTCGTCCCCTGGTCGCGCAAGTGCCGCAGGATATCGCGCACCATGCGCCGCCCCAGCGGGTCCAGGCCAGAGGTTGGCTCGTCGAGGAAAACGATCTCGGGGGAATTCACCAGAGCTTGTGCCAGTCCAATGCGCTGTAACATCCCCTTGGAGTAGGTTCCCAGGGGCCGATGCGCGGCCTCTTCCAGGCCGACCAGTTCCAGCAATTCGGGGATGCGTTTGGCCCGCTCTTGCTGAGACATGTGGTGCAGCTTGCCGTGCAGGTCCAGAAATTCGACGCCTTGCAACCATTCGTGAAACCGGAAATCCTCTGGCAAAAAGCCCACCCGCCGTCGACATTCGGGGTGGGTAATGGGCAGGCCCAGCATGTTCCCCTCGCCGGAGGTGGGGTGCACCAGGCCCAACAACATCTTGACAGAGGTAGTCTTCCCGGCGCCGTTGGGCCCCAGGAAGCCAAAAATCTCGCCACGCTCCACCGTCAGCGACAGCGACTCGACAGCTACTTTGGTTCCATATTCCTTACGCAGTTGAAATGTCTCAATCGCCGGGGAAATGCGAGACATTGTTCGCTCCAGAGGGTTAGTTGATAAGATCATTGTACGCGTATGGACGCGAAAGACAACCCGAATGTTCCCGTCCCGACGCGAAACACCGGCCCAATTGGGCCGGTGTCTTATCAATCACATGGGGATTTTCAGCTTCCCCGCACAGCCGACGATCAGAACATGGACTCGGCCAACTCGATAAGGTAATCGCTAGCACTCGGGCCGCTCACAAAGTAGAGCACTCCGTCCTTCTCCCAGAAGAGAGCGACATTCTCCCGGCTCGTGGACTCGGCAGGTTCCAACAGGATGGCTTCTTCCCCCGCAACGCGAGTTTCCTGGAAACGGGCCACACTCGACGGGATGGGCAACAGCACGGTACTCGTCCAATCTATGCGCGTGCTGATGTCCCTGGCATCCTTGGGCGTTAGCCCCAGGAGAATCAGCCCCGCCTCGCCTACCAACTGCGGGTCTATCCCTTCAGGGTACTCGATGGAAGGATCCCAGACCTGAATAACCTCCCAGGGGCCCTGCTGGATATACACCGCTGCAGGAGCTACTGCCCGCACTTCGCCCTCTTCCCATCCGTCCGCAATGGAGGAAGCATCCAGCCCGGCCAGTTCTACCAACCCGACAACCGCTTGCCGCTGCAAGGGGAAGCGTAGCTCGGTGCGCCCCTTGACCTCAAAGTCGAGTTGGTCTGATTCTGCAAACCTGCCCGGCATCCGCACCTCGAATCCCGCCGCCTGCCGCGCCTCTTCCAACGAGTCCACCTCGATCACCGGCTCATCCACCACTACTTCCGGGTCTTCCACGAACAGGCTGTCCTGCAACGTTTGACCGACTTGATCTATCCGCGCCTGATCGACGTTGATCTGGATCGCCGCAAACTTGCGCACGCGGAAAATCGACAAAAATTGCCGCGCCAGCGCCCGCGTGGGGGCGAAACTGAACACGCCCACCAACACGATCAAAACGGCTGCGGCGGAAATAACGGTACGCCATGTTCTCTTACCCATAGTTCTATCCCTCCATGTCATAGATAGTCGCCCTGTCCGGCCAAGAGCCTGCACCTTCGTCAATGCCTTGGAGATGTTGGAATCGCTGCGCGTCGCCGAGAGGAGGGTCAGCCGCTCGCGGGTCATCGTGGCCGCCTGCTGCACGCGTGCCAACTGCGCGCGGCAGCGCGCGCAACCGGCCAGGTGCTCCGTGATCTGCGCCTGCTCCTGTCGGCCCAACGCGCCATCCAGGTAGGCCCTCAGCTTGCCCTCAGATACACATCGCATCGTCCACCTCCTCACCGATCGGCCTCCTGCCCCATCCGCGCATACGCCTTGCTAAACGCCCGCTCAGCCCGCGCCAACAGCGTCCCTACCGAACCTACGGATACGCCCAACACGGCAGCAATTTCCTGATAGCTCTGGCCGCTGTAGCGCAAGGCCAGGACCGTCGCCTCCCGCTCCTTCAGTTGCCGCAACGCAGCGCGCACCTGTTGCTCCGTCTCGCGTTGCTGCGTCCACTCTTCCGGGGCGGGCGCTTCGTCCTGCCAACCCGCGCCACCGGTCAGCGTTGCCAGCGTATCGCGATACTTGCGCCAACGGCGCTGACCCCGCAGGGCGTTGTAGCCCAGGTGGGTGGCCACGCGATACAGCCACGCCCCCACTTCCGTGGACTCGCGCGGCGGGTGGCGGTAAAGCTGCAAGAACGTGGCTTGCGCTACATCCTCCGCCTGGTCCCCCACCAGCGTAACCAGCAGCCGGGTAATGCGCGGATAGTACTCTCGGAACAAGGCTTCAAAAGCGGCCTCGTCCTGATGTTGTACGAACTCTGACAACCACACATCTGCCTGCATCTTCCGACGAGATGTACTCGTTACCCTTTCATCAATCTGGCCGGATGAGCTTTTTGTCGAGCGCTCTTCACTCATACAACACCGCTCGTCTCTTCTTTGTGACAGGTACCGGGCTGGTCTGTCAATAACACGAAATGGCAAAGGGATAGACCTTGGAGGCATTCCCGTTCAGCGTCCCGTATGCTAGACGCCCGCCGGATACCGCCGGTTCCCATATGAAAGGCGGGGTGACAGTTAGCTATCCATCACCCCGCCTGGGAACTACCGATTCAGGCCACTAGCACAACGCCAATGGGCCTGCCTCTGTTCGGTAGAGGCTACTCAGCCAAACATAGACTTCATCATGCCTTTCATATACCCGATGGCAAACGCGCGTCCGCGATGACCCCACCCGGTATCATCCACCATGCCCGGCGTGTGGTCCACGATCAGGATGGTGTTGCAGCCCGAATCCTTGTACGCCTGCAGGGCCTTGAGCATGTCAATGCGCCCCTCGTCGATGAACGTCTCCTCGAACTCGGGCACCATGCCTCGCACATTGCGGAAATGCACATAGGAAATCTTGTCCCGGCTGCCAAAGTAGCGGATGGCCTCGTACACTTCCTCTGGGGTGATCGCCATCTCGGAGACGGTCCCCTGGCAAAACTCGATGCAGTTGCTGGGGCTGGGTACGATATCCATCACGCGCTTGTAAGCCTCGATGCTGCGGATAATCCGCGCGGTCCCGGCGATCACTGGCACGGGCGGGTCATCGGGATGCAGGGCCAGCTTGACCCCATTCTCCTCTGCCACTGGCACAACTGCCTTGAGGAAGTATTCCAGGTTCGCCCACAGCGTCTCATCATCATATTCGCCGATCTCGGTGATGGGCGCGTTCTCTACAAAGGCGTGGTTGTACTTGGTAACCCGCGCACCGCCCCGGCCCGTGGGGGTATGGTCCGTCCGCCACACGCCCAACAGGATAAAGTGGTACCCCAGCACGGGAATGCCCGCTCGGCCGATGTTGCGAATCGTCTTCTGCATGTTCTCGATCTGCTCATCGCGCCCGGGAACGCCGCGCTTGATCTTGTCCATGAAATTCTCAGGGACGTTCTCAATCGCCGCCAGCTTGAGACCCGCTGCTTCCACGCGACGCCGGAACTGCACCAGATGCTGAAAATCCCAATAACCCTCGCCCCGCACCGGAGGAGTGTGCAGAATGATGTTCGGCACTCCCAACTGTCTGGCAAACTGCAGAAATTCCTCGTCCGGTTCGCGCCTTGCGCCTAGACCTAGTTCGATCATGTGAACCCCCTATGAATGTAGGATGAAATATCGGGCATGGCACCCCGCCCCAGATAATGGCTTCTATCGCTCGTCCTGTCAAGCCCCAAGAGTCCGCGCCAGTGCAGACGCCCCGGCCCAGACCTGTGCCCCGGCCAGCACTGTCATCATCAACGCTGACAAGCCCAGCATCCAATGTGTGACACCGGGCTTCCATCTGCGCACGCCGGACACCAGCGCGATCAACACCTGCGAAATCCCGATCATCGTGCCGTAAAAGCAGAGCAAAAAGGCGGCTCCCAGCAGTGGGGTGCGGGTCCACCCCTCCAGAAATAGCGGCCCGCTCACCGTCGCCCAAAATAGATAGACCACTGGGCTGAGCAAGTTGATCGTGGCGGCCCGCAGGAAAGACGCGCCGCTGCCCGGGGCAGCCGTCGTTTGCCCTTTTCCAGCCAGTTCGCTGCGAAAAGCCCGCCAAACCCCCCAGGCCAGGTACAACACGAACAGCCCCCCCACCAACTGAAGCACGTCCAGACTCCAGTAGGGCAAACGGGAGAGGAGCAACACGACGACCAGCACAATCGGCCCATCAGTAATCAGCGGGGCCAGGGCGGCCACGGCAGCCCGCCGCCAACCGTGCCGCGCTGCTTGCGCGACAAGATACGCCTGGAACGGCCCCGGCAGTACACCTGCGGAGAAACCCAGGGCCGCCGCTTTGGACAAATAGCCGATCAGCATAGCTGTGGGAATCAGAGTCCGGTTCCTTTCTGCGACAGTTGCCCCCATCATAGCGTCAGGCCGCCTGTCCGTCAACCCGCGTCCGGTTGCCGCCTGGTTCTGTTCGGCATACAATGGAGCCAATCACCTTTTCATAGGAGGTCTGCCATGATCACATCCCGCGAACGCGTCATTCGCGCTCTCGGCCATCAAATGCCCGACCGCGTGCCTCTGGACCTGGGATCTACCGCAGTCACCGGCATCGCAGCCTCGGCGCTGTACCGGCTGCGGCGCGCCCTCGGTCTGGAGGAGCGCCCCATCAAGGTGTACGAGCCTTTCCAGATGTTGGGGCTGGTCGAAGACGACGTGCTGGATGCACTGGGCGTCGATATTGTCGGCCTGCGTGATGACAGTACCTTCTTTGGCTTCCCCGCGCAAGATTGGAAGCCCTTCACACTGTTCGATGGCACCCCCGCCCTCGTGCCGGGTGGCTTTAACACCCAGGTGGCCGCGGACGGTAATCTCTACCAGTACCCCGAGGGGGACCAGTCTATCCCTCCCTCCGGACGCATGCCCGCCGGTGGCTTTTATCATGATGCCATCGAGCGCCAGCAGCCGTACGACGAGGAATCCCTTGACCCGGAAGAGTGGGTACGGGATATGTATCACGTCTACACCGAGGAAGAACTGCGCCTTCTGGAAGAGCGCGCCCGCTCGCTCTATCAGAATAGCACCAGGGCCATCATCGGCAACTTTGGACAGGGCAGCTTTGGCGATATCGCTTTTGTGCCCGGCACCGGTATTCGCCAGCCCAAGGGAATCCGCGCTGTGGCCGATTGGTACATGGCCACGCTGCTCTACCCCAACTATGTGCGGGGCATCTTTGCGCTTCAGTGCGAGATCGCGCTCAAGAACCTGGCACTCTATCACGAGGCCGTGGGGGACAAGATCGTTGCCATCTTTATCAGCGGCACCGATTTCGGCTCGCAGATCGGCTCGTTCATTTCGCCTGACGCCTATCGCACCATGTTCAAGCCTTTCCACAAGGCCCTCAATGACTGGATTCACGCCCATACCAACTGGAAGACCTTTTACCATAGCTGCGGCTCGATGGTGGGCCTGTTTGACGATTTCGTGGACGCCGGGGTGGACATCGTGAACCCGGTCCAGATTTCCGCCACAGGGATGGCACCGGCGGGCCTCAAAGAGCGCTGGGGCGACAAGCTGGTCTTCTGGGGCGCTGGGGTGGATACGCAGCACGTACTGGCCTTTGGCACCCCGGACGAGGTACGGGCGCAGGTAGCGGACAATGTCCGCACCCTGGGGGTAAATGGCGGCTTTGTCTTTAACACCGTCCACAACATCCAGGCCACCGTGCCCACCGAGAATCTGGTAGCCATGTTCCAGGCCCTCTCGGCAACACGCGGTTAGCGTAGCGCATAGGGCCATAGCGCTGGCTTGCCCTTGGGGATGGGGATGAAGCTTGTAGAGCGATGGAAAGCCACCGCGGCAGAGCTGGAACGTGAGACGTATGCCATCTATCTGGCCTATCGGGACCCTCGCGTGCCCTGGTATGCCCGCGTCTGGGCTGCGCTGGTGGTGGCGTACGCATTCAGTCCCATTGACCTGATCCCGGATTTCATCCCTATCCTGGGCTATCTGGACGACCTGCTATTGGTGCCCCTGGGAATCGCGCTGGCGCTCAAGCTGATTCCGGCAGACGTCCTGGCCGAGTGCCGGGAGAAAGCACAGCAAAGGATGGATTCAGGCCAGCCGTGCAACCGGGGAGCGGCTATTGCCATCCTTCTGATCTGGGTGCTGCTGGCAGTCCTGTCTATCTTGCTGATCTACCGCGCCATTCGCCAGCTATAGCCGCCGGAGGCTGTGACAGGTCGCAGAAAAGAAACAGAAGTAAACAAAAAGCAGCAACCGCTTGAAAGTGGTTGCTGCTTTTCATTGCGAACCGTTCATGGCCACGCAAGCGCCTCCTCTTCTACTGATAGTTCGATCCGAGGTAGTTGCGCACGCATGACGCCAGACTTTACGAGCGTCGCTTCTGCCACCGCATTTTCTTGAGCATCTTGCGGTACTTGTGGCGTGCGATCTTCTTGCGTCGCTTCTTGATAACGCTACCCATCCAATCACCTCCTTCCTGGCAATGATCCTGGTGCGATACAACCTATTATAACATAAAGCACTCGCTCTGGCAAAGCAGAATGAGCCAAATGAGCCATTGTGGGCATCCGCGCCCTTGAACGCAGACGATCTTGCCATCAAGGGCCCCATTTGCCCTGCAAGGCATTGCGGACTATTATACAGTGGATTGCTGTGAACATGTAGTGGAAGGCACTTGTCCGCCGAATGGACACCGGAACTAGACCCTACCGAATCGTAGCCGCCATCGGTGAGCCCCACCACCTCGTAATTCTTCTCTCTGTTGCCGTCCGCCTGGCTCGTACCCGCCAGGGTCGCGTAATACCCTTCTACGTCGGTCCCGAAAAGGAACCTCCTTCGTGGCTTCGAGTGCCTGACGAGATGCGCGATGTGGTAGATTCGCTCAGGATGACGACCAGCGACGACATAGGGGACGCGATTCTCGATTTCGTTCGAGAGGAACAACCCGATCTGCTCCTGCTCCATTGGAGGGGCCAACCCTCGCGTGGGCGCTACCTCCTGGGTTCCACCCTGGACCCAGTGATCCAGTATGCGCCCTGTGATGTGGCCATCGTGCGCGCCGAGGAAAGGCCCGCCGAGTTTGCCGAACGCATATCCCATGTGCAGCGTGTGCTGGTTCCCTCCGGCGGTGGCCCCAATGCCGTCCTGGCCCTCCAGTTGGGCTTGGACCTGGGACCCGACGTACAGATCAGCGCCTTGCGCGTTGCCCAAAAAACTCTCGGGCCTAGCGCCATTGCTGCCCAATGGCAGATTCTCAATAACACCCTGGAAGAGTTGGATACCAGGGGACGGGTCGAGCCACATGTTGCGCTGGCGCCAAGCATCGTCGAAGGCATACAACGGGAGGCCGACCAGGGGTATGACCTCGTGTTGGTAGGCGCTACAAGAGAAAGCGTCGTAGACCGGTTGCTCTTTGGAAACCTGCCTCAGCAAATCGCCGTCCGCCTGGATGTGCCCGTCATCATCGTACGCAAACATGACCCCCTGGCGCTGGTTGCGTTGCGGCGCGTGCGCTGGAGCGTGATCCGCGTTCTCCCCCAGCTTACCTTTGATGAGCGGGTCGCCATCTACCGGCAGGTCAGAAGCAACGCCCGAGTGCGAGTAGACTTTTACGTGATGCTGACCCTGGCCACCATCATCGCCTCTCTGGGCCTGCAACTGAACAGTCCAAGCATTATCATCGGGGCCATGCTGATGGCTCCTCTGATGTCCGCCCTGATGGGTATCAGCCTGGGAGTAGTTCAGGGGGATCTCTCGCTGCTGCGCATCGGCCTGCGATCTACATCCACTGGCATACTCATGGTACTCGCAGTCAGCACAACCGTGGGCCTCTTGCTCCCACTGGAGCAGATCACCAACGAAATGCTAGGCCTTAGCCAGCCGACGCTGTATGATCTGGGCGTGGCTCTCGTTGCCGGGGCTGCTGCTGGCTACAGCAACTCGCGCCGCGAGGTAGCCGTCGCATTATCTGGCGTGGCCGTCGCCGTGGCTCTCGTCCCGCCCCTGTCCACCGCCGGTATCGCCATCTCTGCCGGATCGGGCCAACTGGCCCTGGGCGCCTTTTTGCTCTTTACCACCAACCTGGTAGCCATCGTCGCCGCATCCAGTCTCATCTTCCTCTGGATGGGCTTCCGCCCGGCCTCCCCCGAGCAGATGCCTGCCCGCATTTTTCGTGGGGGTGTCCTCGGTACCATTGTGCTCCTGCTGACCATCACTACCATCCTGGCAATCCTGACGGTTCGCTCCGTACAGAACACCCTGTTCCGCAACGCCGTACAGAACAGCCTCGATCAAGTCATCGCGGAAGTACCAGGTGTCGACCTCGTCGAGTGGAGCGCACAGGAAACCCAGGACCGCACCATCGAGTTGGAGGCGACGGTGCGCACGGCAAGAGATATCACCCGCGCCGAAGCGATTCAACTGCAAGAGAGCCTGGCTGCCCGCCTACAACGCCCCGTTGCCCTTTCCCTGGTGGTCATCCCCGTCACACGCCTTGAGCCATCTGACCCTGGCCCACCTCCACGTCCTACTCCCATCCCTACCCTGCTCACTCTTCACTGGCTACTCCATCAACGACCCCTTGGTCCGTTCGTCCTTTCCCCACGCTGAAGCGAATCACGAAATTGATTGATTGCTTGACGTGTTATGTGTGATTTTGCGCTTGCCAAGACGCAACTATTCTCATAGAATGGCGTCCTAGCAGGCACGTCCAGATAGGAGTGCTCCATGAGAAAGCTGCATGGGTTGTGCTTACTTGTCCTCCTATCGATCTTGACAGCGTGCTCGAACGTCGTTTCTGCTGCTTCTAACAACTCACAAAATGGTGAACCCTCCGGGCACTATCTGTTGATCGGTGGAGAAGCTGTTCCCGAAGGCTGTGCCCTTGGGGACAGTTGGAGATTCGACGGCAAGGACTGGACCACCGCCGTCACGCTCAGGGAGATGATCCCTCCCGCCCGGACCCGGTCACAGGCGGTCATGGCCTACGAACAGAATGGCGGCATGCACCGGCTGGTGCTGTTCGGGGGCCAGGATGGGTGCCAGTATCTCAATGATACCTGGGAGTATCGCAACGGCTCCTGGTCGCAGGTCAATACCCCCCAGGCTCCTTCCCCCAGAGCGGGGTTCGGCCTGTCCTATGACATTGCGCGACAGGTAGTCGTGCTGTTTGGGGGGTATTCTGGCGCAGAGAACAATCGGCCGGACCAGGCTTTCACCGACACCTGGGAATTCGACGGAGCTACCTGGCGGCAGGTTCCTACACCGCACACGCCTCCGCCGTCCATAGGGGTTGCGATGGCCTACGATGCGAGCAGACAGAAAACGGTGCTCTTTACCGGCCAGCAGAATTCGGGGTATGATTGGCGCAATCAGACCTGGGAATATGATGGGCGAGACTGGGTGCTCACCAGCAACGATCCCCTGGGCGGGGTCTGGCGCCATTCGCCCAGCATGGCCTACGATCCATCTCGCGAGCGCGTCGTCCTGTTTGGGGGCTATCATCAGGGTGGCGCTCGCCCAATGCTGGACGATACCTGGGAATATGATGGCACGCGTTGGCATCTCTCCCAGGCACAAGGCGGGCCGATGGGCCGCTGCCGCGCCTCCATGCTCTATGACCCGATCAGGCAGAGGGTGGTGATGTTCGGAGGAGCGGCAGATGGGGGCTTTGTCTCAGATATGTGGCAGTTGGACGGGACTCAGTGGACAGAGGTTTTGCCCGCTACCTACCCAACCGCTCGCGCATTCGGCAGCCTGATCCTGCTACCATAACGGCAGGCGGCTGCTATCGCTCCAAGCCAACGCACTTGGGCCAAATCGTTGCCCGCATGCTCTTTCACGGACAGCGTGGCAAATATCAGATGACCGCTGAAAGGAGTCTTTATGAAGATCGTCAAGATCGAGACAGTCAGCGTCAACGTACCGTCGAGGGAACCCAAGACGGCAGCGCGACGCGCCCCATGGACAGCAGATGCCGAAGTCGCTAACCCCATGTCCAAGTTCCCGGAGTACAAGCGACATCGCAGTCTGTGGATGCCCCGCTGGGGTAGTTTCTGGGTCAAAGTTACCGCGGAAGATGGCACCTACGGCATGGGCCCTTGCACCTATGGTCGCGTGACCGCCACCATCATCAACGATCACTTTGCCAAGTTGCTGGAGGGCCAAAACGCCCTGGCCATCGAGCGCGCCTGGGATATGATGTTCCGTATGTCCAAGCCCTATGGCACCGTGGGACTGACCGCTGTCGCGATGAGCGGCGTGGACCTGGCCCTCTGGGACCTGGCTGGCAAGCTGCAAAAGCGCCCCGTTTACGAACTGCTGGGCGGGCCATTGCGTGACGGCGTGTTCACCTACGCCACCGGCAACGACATTGATTGGTTCCTCGAACTGGGCTTCAAAGCCGTCAAGCTCGCCTGCCCTTACGGTCCCGCGGACGGGCTGGCAGGTCTGGATGCCAACGAGAAGCTGGTCTCCGAAACCCGCGAGTTGGTCGGTGATGGGGTCGAGATCATGCTCGACTGCTACATGGCCTTTGACGTCGAGTACACCGTCCGGTTGGCCGAGCGGCTGCGCCCCTACCGCTTGAAGTGGATCGAGGAATACCTGATCCCTGAGGACCTGGATGGGCATGTGGCCGTGCGCGAGCGCCTGCCCTGGCAGACGTTGGCTACCGGCGAGCACATGTATACCCCATGGCCTTTCAAGTTCCTCATCGACCGCCGTGCGATAGACATCGTCCAGCCAGATATACACTGGGTGGGCGGCCTGACGGCCTGTCGGCACATCGCCGAGATGGCGAACGTAGCCGGTCTGACCGTTATCCCTCACGGCGGAGCCATGTCGCCATACGCGTTGCACCTGAGCCTCGCCATGCCCAACATGCCTTGGGGCGAGTACTTTGTCGGTACCGCGCCAGGCGTGCCACTGGAAGAGATGACGCGCATGCCCGGATACCCTGCACCCAAGGATAGCTGGACGACCGCCAGCGACGCCCCCGGTTTCGGCGTCGACATTCCGGAAGAGTGGATTACCCCGTACGAGGGCTAGGCCACCGTACATCCCAGCCATTTGTGGTCGCCGAACAACGGGGCATTTCCCGTTGTTCGGCGACTTCTAAATAGTGAAGAGATGACTCAATCCGCACTCGATACCAACCTACCAGTCCTGCTCACGGAACGGCTGCTCCTTCGCCAGCCCGCGCCCGCCGATGTGGCCGCTCGCGTCGAAATCCCGCGCGACCCGGAGGAGAACCGCCTGTACGGCGGCTCCGGTGAACCCAAGCGCTTTAATCCCGACGAAGTGACCGCGCATCTGGCAACCTTTGCCGACCAAGACCTCACCATCGCGCGCAAATTCGTCATCTCGGCACTGGTCTGGCCCGATGGGCAACCGGTGACCGAGCCGGAAGGCCGCTTTATCGGCAGCATCCGATTGGATGGCATCTCCTGGAACGACCGCCAGGCCCGGCTGGCCATCGGTATCTTTGACCGGCGCTTCTGGTCGCAGGGATACGGCACCGAAGCGATCAAGGCGCTACTCGCTTACGCCTTTGATGGGCTGAGGCTGCATCGCATCGGCCTGCGGGTGCTGGCCCACAACGCCCGCGCCATCCGCTGCTACGAGAAGTGTGGATTCAGCCGTGAAGGTATCGAGCGCCAGGCTGCTCTCATCAATGGCACGTGGTATGACGATCTCATCATGGGCATATTGGAACAGGAGTACCAGGCGCAGCCCTGGGCGCACAACAGGAGTGCGTGATGCCCGAATTCCTGAGCGTTTTGGTCCTGGCCGCCTTGCCCGCCTTTGGCAACCTGTTCGGCGGCTTGCTGGCCGAGATCATCCACATCACCGAGCGCAACTTGAGCCTTGCGCTCCATTTCGCAGCGGGGGTGATCTTTGCGGTGGTGGGCGTGGAACTCATGCCCGAGATTCTCACCGCCGAGCCGGTCTGGGTGGTCGTGCTGGCGTTCGTGGCAGGTGGCGGCGTGATGGTCGTTCTAGATGGCCTCGTGCATCTGGTACGCAACCGCATCATCGGCAGCGGCGACACGGGCCCCTGGATGATCTTTGTCGGGGTAGCGATCGACCTGTTCACTGATGGCGTCTTGATTGGCACCAGCTCGACCATCAGCCTCGGTCTGGGGTTTCTCCTGGCGCTCGGCCAGGTCATCGCAGACGTGCCGGAAGGGCTGGCTACCATCGCCACCTTCAAACGACGGGAGGTGCCCAGAAAACAGCGCCTCTTGCTGGCCACCTCGTTTACTATCCCGGTGTTTCTGGGAGCTACGCTGGGCTATTGGGTGATGCGAGATCAGCCTCTCTTGCTCAGGCTGTCCGTACTGGCCCTGACTGCTGGAATGCTGACCACCGTCGTTACCGAGGAGATCATGCCCGAAGCCCACGTGGATGGCGAGGCCCGGCTCGCAGCTCTAGTGCTGGTCTCCGGGTTTGGCCTCTTTACCCTCCTGGCCCAGTATCTGGGCTAAGGGGTGCTGCAGCACGCAGTTCTGGTTTCTCTTCGCAAATCCTTGACATCATTACTTCTTTATGTTAGAATAGCCCACAGGATAGGAATACCCCCTATAGGTATCATAAGCTGTGGAGGTCGTTTCGGTATGAGCAATATGTCCCTTTCGCTGGATTTCAGCAGACTGACCCAGGCCGAGGAAGAGAGTGCCGAGGAGGTCATGGATCGCGATCTCATCATTATTGGTGCAGGCCCCGCTGGCTTGACCGCCGGGCTATATGCGGGCCGTGCCCAACTGAAACCCCTGATCCTCGTTGGTCAGGCCTTTGGCGGACAGGCGGCGACGACCAGCGAGATGGAGAACTACCCCGGCTTTCCCGAAGGGATCGGCGGTCTGGCGCTGGCCGAGCAGATGGCGAGTCACGCCAAGCGCTTCGAGGCGGAAATCGCCTACGAAGAAGTCACGTCGGTGGATTTGTCAGCATATCCGTTCGTGATCAATACGTACGGCGGCGCGTACCATGCCAAAACGTTAATCATCTGCACCGGCACCTCGGCCCGCAGGCTGGGCGTCCCTGGCGAAGCCAAATTCATCGGACGCGGGGTATCATTCTGCGCCACCTGTGATGGCTATTTCTACAAGGACAAGACCGTCGTCGTGGTGGGCGGGGGTGATAGTGCCCTGGACGAGGGGCTGTACCTCACGCGCTTTGCCAAAGAGGTAATCATCGTCCATCGCCGCGACCGGCTACGAGCCAACCCTACCTTGCAGCGGCGCGCCCAGGCCAACCCCAAGGTACGCTTTGTCTTTAATTCGGTAGTAGAAGAGGTGATGGGGGAAAAGACGGTGAATGCGGTGCGCGTGCGCAACGTGAACACCGAAGAGGAGAGCATTGTCGAGACCGACGGAATCTTTGTCTATATCGGCCTCATCCCCAATACGACCCTGTTCAAGGAACAGTTGGAGCTAAACAGCGACGGCTATATCGTCACCGACAAACGGCAGCGCACCAGTGTCCCCGGCGTATACGCCGCGGGTGATGTGCAAGACCCCTGGTTTCGCCAGGTCGTGGTTGCGGCTGGAGCGGGCGCAGCCGCAGCCATCGAAGCCGAGCGCTTCCTCGCCGAGAAAGCTTACGAAGTCGCGGAAGAGGAAGAAGAGGAAAGCAAAGGCGAATAGCCCGAAGGGGTTCCCTCTTGATCGAAATCGGGGAACAGCTGCCGCCTGGCGTACATCTTGCCACCCAGGATGAGCCACTGGCGGTATTGCTCCCCGTCTTCGCCTTCCACAGAGAAATAGCCGTCGGCAAAGGGGTCAATCGCCAGAATCTCTTTGATGAAAGCCACCACCACCGGCGGCTCTTCCACGTCTGCCCCAAAGAAAAGATACTCGGTGGTGCCCAGGTCATTCTGCGGGAAACACCAGCCCGCCTTGTAGCGCTCCCTTGCCGTGACGGACTCGTCCGCCAGATCTTCCGCGGACAGGTTCGTCATTAGCAGTTCCCGCACCCGACGCACCTTCTCCGCGTGTTCCTCGGCGGTCTCGTCCACCCCCTCGAACTCGGCATCGGGCCAACTCAGTTCCATCCAGCCACGCACAGCATACAGATAACCCATTCTGTCTGATCCTTCCGGTGAGTGCATCGTGTCTATCGACAGGCGCTTTCCCATGCGCGGGAGTACTCGCGCCCTCGCCCCAGGCCTTCCTCATCACACTCCCCCGCGCTGAGAGGACCTGACCTGCCTGGAGCATAGACCTCATTGTAAGAAGGATGCTTGCCGCTGTCAATCGAAGGTATCGCCGCCTTGGCCATTATACGCAGAGACGCCGGACCTGTGATAGTCCGGCGCTCTTTTTCCGCCTGATACGCGCTTGGCGCACGCCTTCGCGACCCCACTGTGCCAGCAGGGGTTCAGCGCAGCACAATTGGCAACCAGAGCACCCCCTCTGGCTGCACAAACTCTGTTGGGGTCAGCGTCGGGGTAGCCGTCGCCTCTTCCGTCGGCGTGGCAGATGGCTCGACGGTCTCGGTAGGCGTCGGCGTATCCGTCGGAACGTCGGTCGCCGTGCTGGTTGGCTCTGCCGTCGCCGTCGGCGTGTCTGTCGGTGTCGGATCCGGAGTGTTCGTCGCGGTGGGTGTGGTTCCCGGCACATCGGTGGATGTCGGTGTCGCCGTCATCGGGCACGGGACGACCGACCCCGGCACATAGCTGGTGTCATTGGTGACCACCACCACGTCCAGCCGCGTATTCTTTTCTCTGGCCCGGAATCGCACCGTGTGCTCGCCTGCGGCCAACGCGAAAGGCTGCACCTCCTGCCCGGGCACATGGACTGCATCCCAGGCCCAACGCCACTCCCCTTCGACCTGGGGAACCTCATAGTGCAACTCGCTCTCCCCATCCACGGAGACAAAGAACGAGTTGTTCGTATAGCTCTCGCCCATCGCGCGCACCCACAGGTAATAATCGCCGGGGATAACGACATCAAAGGTGTATGTAGCCGTGGACTCGGAGAAGCCGATAGTCGAGTAGATATACTCGCAGTCAGAGGCTTTTGTGTCCACCCCTTTCACCATCGCGCCATCCAGCGCGCCATCCTCCGCTTCCTCCCGCCAGACATACAGCGGCGTAGATGCCCCATCGGGGAGATAGGTCGGATCATCGGTCAGCAGCAGGCGGTCCAACCCGGCGTTCGCCTCCCGCGCCTGGAAGGTCAGCGTGTGCTCGCCTTCCTCCAGCGAGAGAACTACCGGCGCTTGATCCACGGGGCGCACCATGTCCCACCCCCAGGCCCATTCCCCACTAAACTGCGGGATCTCATAGTGGAGGGGGTCGCCGTCATCCATGCGGATGAAGAACGAGTTGCGCGTCCAGTTCCACCCTTTGACCCGCACCCATAGGTAATAGTCAGCAGTTGTCGTCACATCCACGGTGAATGTCACCGTGCCCGATGACCATTCCCGCGGACAGTACGCGTACTTGCCGCCAGAAGCCTCGGTGTCATCCCCCACGACCATCGGGGTCACGAACGTCCCATCCTCCGCCTCCGATTCCCATACCACCCCGGCGGCCAACCTTGCTCCCTGCGCGCTGGAAGAAGCGGCTCCCCCCGATATCCCTGCCTCTGTGGCAGCCAGCGCGGCGCTACCAGCCAGGCGATGGGGCATCGCGCCCAGGGCCAGCAAGACCAGTAGAACAATGCTCAATGAAGTGACGGTTGCATGTACGTGCCTGTTGCGCATCTTGCCCTCTATCCTCTCCATCCGACAATCCCATACCGCCATGCAGACCCAGGACTCTGCCCAGTTCATCGGGCAGTCATCCCCGGCAACACAACGGCTATCCAATAGCATTTATCCCAAAGGGTTGACGCCACCCCCCATCTCGATTATAGTGATCATGACGCAGGGGAAAAGGGCGCGATGCGTCCGGCGCATAAAAAATCGATAAAGAGTGAGATGTCAGACGATCCGTTTGCCTTCAATCCGGTATCACGCATCACCGTCGGGGCCGTTGGGAGACCGGGGCACCGTACGTTCTACCTGCAGGGCAGCCAGGGCACGCGCAGCCTGAGCCTCAAGCTGGAGAAAGAGCATCTCTATGCCCTGGCGCGAGGGATCGACAGTCTGCTGGAAGAGTTGGAGCGCGAGGAGATTCGCCCGATGCTGCCGGATGAGGAACCTCCGGCCTCGGCCCTGGTGCTGCAAGAGCCGATCGAGCTAGAGTTCGCGGTAGTCCAGATGGGCCTGGCCTACGACCAGAGTGTCCAGTTGATCCTGCTGGTCGCCTTTGCCACGACCATCGAGGCAGAGCCAGACACCGTACACGCCCACTTCTGGGCCACGCCGGGCCAGATGCGCGCCCTGAGCCGCCGGGCGATGGAGGTTGCTGCCCAGGGGCGCACCATCTGCCCCTTGTGCCAGCAGCCTATGGACCCAGAAGGACATTTATGCCCCCGGCGTAACGGACACGGCAAGAGGTCCCCCGCCCCTTGACCGCTCAGGATCCCCCCTCGGCCTGCTCTGCGGCGGGACATGTTGCCCCCGACGAAGGAAAGCGCCCGCTTCGCATTCTCGCCCAGGGGGAAATGACGCTCTGCGGCCTGGTTCCCTGGAGTTCCAACTATACCTTCCTGGCCCAACTCACGGCGGAGGATGGTGCCGTGACGGCAGTATACAAGCCCTCGCGGGGCGCGCGCCCGTTGTGGGATTTTGACGCGCAGACCCTCTGCCAGCGCGAGGTCGCGGCCTACCAGCTAGCCGCCTTTCTCGGTTGGCCCAATATCCCCCCGATCGTGCTCCGCTCCGGACCCTATGGCCTCGGTTCCGTCCAACTCTTTGTAGAGCACGACCCGGAGATCCACTATTTCACCTTGCGCGACGAGCCGAGGCATGCGCCCGTTTTCCAGCGCATCGCTCTCTTTGACTATCTGGTCAACAATGCCGACCGCAAGGGCGGCCACTTGCTCCGCCATCCAGAGGGCGCAATCTGGGCCATTGACCAAGGCCTCACCTTCCACCCAGATTACAAACTGCGCACCGTCATCTGGGAGCACGCCGGGCAGGCGATACCCGCCGATTGGCTCGCCGAACTGCGGACGCTGCAAGTTGTCCTGGAAGAATCGCACAGCGCGCTGGCCGCGTCGCTGTGCTGCCTGCTAACCACCAAGGAAATCGAGGGCACCATCCAACGGACCCGCGATCTGCTCCTCAGCGGGGTATTCCCGCTACCGCGTTCCTCGTGGCGCAACGTGCCCTATCCGCTGATCTAGCGCGAGACCTGACAAACATAACAAACAGCCTCCCGCGAGGCTTGGGGTCTCGCGGGAGGCCAGCGTTTCCTCAGGCTATGCCAGCTTGCGGGCAATGGCGATGATGTGCGTACCCATGTCCAGACACCCCGGCTCACGACAGGCTTCGATCTCTAGTTCTATCAAGTGCTTCCAGACCTTGGGGTCATCACGCCAGGCCGCCGCCATCTCCCGCCAGGTAGACGAAAGACAACCGCTGGCCGACATCATCTGCACCTCTGTCCCGGCCGCCTCGACGAAGGCCTTGAACTCTGCCGCCCGATAGGCGTGCCAAAAGCGCGAAGCTGCCGCCACCTTGTCAGGCCCCAGATCACCAGTCGCCACGATCTCCCGATTCACCCGTGGGTCAACGGTTTTCAGAATGGTGGGCAGTGTCTCGTGCAGGCTGCCCCACAAGCTCCTGGCACTCAGCAACAGCAACCCGCCCGGCCTGGTAACCCGCGCGAGTTCGCGAATCGCCTTTTCCCGTCGGTCAAAGACATAACTCAATGGCCCACCATAGCAAACTACCGCGTCGAACTCGCCATCGGCGAAAGCAGGGGCCAGATTGGTCATATCGCGCTCGACCCATGCCTCGATGGCATCCGCGTACCCCAGCACATTAGCATTTCGCTGGTTGCGCTGTAGCTTGGTCGGGGAGACGTCTGCCACCACTATACGCTTGCTGATAGCCGCCAACTCACGGGTAAACCGTCCCGCACCTGCCCCGATCTCCAGAATTCGCTCGTTTCCCTTGAGATAAGCTTGGAGATAATGAATGTGAACGGCAAAGTCGACTTGCTGAATTGGGTTTCCCTCCCACCTGCGGAAATCATCCTCTTCATCCGAGTGTGGTCGGGCCCAACCGGCATCATAGTCTGTCATCGTATCCTCCCCCATGTATAGGATATCCACGGACAACTAGCGTTGCCTGTATCACTACGGACGCGATAGTTCGTACTTTACATTATAGACGGCTAAGGATGATATGCAAGCCCTAAACGCATTTCGGCTTGTACCTACTCACACTTTTCCTCTGTGTTCGTGGTTTCACCTGGTCATATGATGAAAGCTCTCGCACCATGGAAAGCACGCCCACATGTCCCATTTCATGTCGTTCGTCTGTTTTATGATTTTACTCTCCTTTTTATGTATTCCACGGTTGGTTACTGCCCCCGCTGCTAACGGCAACGGGCCAAATATCGCTCGCGCCATAGTTGCACTTGCATTTCCTGCCGGTCAATTGTATGCTGTGCACGTTTGCGTGCGATAGCCGAACGCGTGCCTGTCCTTCTCTGGCGGCATGGTTCGTACAAGAGGACAGGTTGGAGATGGAGCGACAGTTCGAGGCGATTATTTTCGATTTCGATTACACGTTGGGCGATTCGACAGCAGGGATCATCGAGTGTGTCAACTATGCCCTGTCCGAGCTGGGACTGCCTCCGGAGACCCCGGAACGCATCCAGCGCACCATCGGCCTTTCCCTGGTAGACGCGTACGCGCACCTGGCAGACTCCCAGCAAGAGGGCAACTCGGATCGACAGCAGGCCAAGGAGTTTGCCCGGCTGTTCATCGAACGGGCCGACGAGATCATGGTCGACCAGACAGAGCTGTATTCCGGCGTCGAGCAGTTGATCGTCACCCTCCGCCAGGCGGGCCTGCGGCTGGGCATCGTCTCGACCAAGTTCCGCTACCGGATTGCTGCCGTCCTGAAACGCGAGCGGCTGCTGGAAGCGTTTGAGGTGATCGTGGGCGGCGAGGATGTCGCCCAGCATAAACCAGACCCCGAAAGCCTGTACCTGGCTATGCGAAAACTGGGCATCGACCCAGAACGTATCCTGTACGTCGGCGATAGCGTCACCGACGGCCGGGCCGCGCAACGCGCGGGACTACCATTCGTTGCCGTGCTTTCGGGAGTCACGCCCGAAGCCAGCCTGGCCGAGTACGCACCGCTAGCCATCCTGGACAGTGTCACCGACCTGGTGGGTCTGCTCCAGGGGAACGCGGATAGCCGCCCCATCTGAGCGTCAACGGGCCTCGCTTCCAGTTTTACCGCCCTGGACAACGCTGTCCCCCAAACCATTGCGCACTCGGCACAGACGGCCCGCCGTGCGCAGCGATTGAAGGCAAGCTCATTACGCAGACACCGTGAGAGGACGCATGAAAACATCCATTCTGACCCCACAGATCAAAGAGAAGTTGGAAACATGGTGGGAAAACGGCGAACAAGAGCACCCCTGCCTGTTATTCACCCTGCCCAAGGAGAATGCCCGGCCAGCGCCCAACACCGACGACCTCGTCCGGTATTGGATGGACGTCGATCTGACCATCGAGCGTGCCATGCGAGGCATCGACAACACCGAATACTATGGCGTCGCCGTCCCCTGTCACTTCCCGAACCTTGGCTCCAGCAGCATGGCGGGCGTGCTGGGTGCGCGCATGGAGTACCTGGACAAGGGTACCATCTGGCCCTTCCCTTCGCTGGACTCCCTGGACCAGTTGCTCGACATCCGCATTGACCCACCCAATGAGTTTTACCGGACCATTTTAGAGCTTACCGACAGGTCCGCTGCGCTATCGCACGACCATCATTACGTGGCCCCCTTCGCCCTGGAAGGCCCCTTGGATAACATCTGCGCCGTCTATGGCAATGAGCGCACGCTGATGGCCATGATCGAGCAGCCCGACAAGGTACATGCGGCCATGAGCCACTTTAAAACGCTCTGGATCGAGGCCTTTCAGCAGGTGCAAGAGCTGATTGCGCGGGGCGGCAACGAGGGCGGTATCGGCTGGGCGGGCATCTGGGCGCCGGGCACGACCTTCCCCATGCAGGAAGATGTCACCTACATGATCTCTAACGAGATGTTTGATACCTTCTGCATGCCCCACTTGCGCGACATCGTGGACGCGATGGACTATGCCTTCTACCACCTGGACGGCGTGCGCTCCCTGTGTCACCTGGATTCCCTGCTGAGCATCGAGGGCTTGCGCGGCATCCAGTGGGTTCCTGGTCCCGGCTATGAGGAGGTCGCCCAGTGGTACGATTTGTTCAATTATATTATCTCCAAAGGCAAATCCGTCGAGGTGTTTGCGAAAATAGACGAGATCGACGATCTGGTGAAGCACGTAGGGCCGCGGGGCTTGCTCATCGGCTGCCACCCCGCCACCCGCCAGGAAGCTGAGCGGCTTCTGGAGCAGTACGGCAACTAACAACTGGCAGCACCAATCCTATCACGCAAATGAGGGTCCGACATGAAAACGCTGCATTTTGTGGTTCTATACGCCAAGAACTATGTCAAGCCTTTGACTATCGCCGTCATCAGCATGGTCGCGCTGGTGGCGGTGCAACTAACCACACCCGAAGTCATTCGCCGGTTAATCGCTGCTGTCAACGCCGGGGTCACAGGACAGCAATCCTTCGATCTGGTTACCCAACTGGCCGTGGCCCTGTTGGCGATTTATCTGGTTCGCGGTGTCCTGCGCTTTTTCAATAGCTACATGGCCCACGTGGCGGGCTGGGGCGTGGTGGCCGATTCCCGGCGGCAAATCTACGGCCACTTGCAACGCCTCTCGCTGCGTTTTTACGAGGACCAGCAGACCGGCCAGCTCATGTCCCGTATGATCAACGACTCGGACATGTTCGAGCGGCTGATTTCTCACGCCATCCCGGAGACGTTGGTTAACCTGCTGACCCTGATCGGCGTCAGCGCCGTCCTACTGACCATCAACGGCAGGCTGATGCTGCTGACCCTGATACCCATCCCGTTCATCATCCTGGCCATGCGCAGCTTTGCCAAGTACGTGCGCCCCGCGTTTCGCGAGCGGCAAAAAGAGCTGGCCGAATTGAACGCCAGCCTGAACGACAACCTCTCTGGCATCCGCGAGATCAAGGCGTTCACGCGCGAAGAGACCGAAGCGATGCGCATCGGCCAGCGCATCGACAAATATCGGGATTCCCTGCTCAGGGCCTTGCGGTTGATGGCCACCTTTATGCCCTTTGTCGAGTTCAGTTCCTCGCTGGGCACCATCATCATCGTCTACTTTGGTGGACGGCTGGCTCTGGGGAGAACCCTGCCCATCGAAGATCTGGTGGCCTTTTTCCTGTATCTAGAGATGTTCTACCAGCCCGTACGCGCCCTAACCGGCGCATGGGAGCAGATTCAGGAATCGCTGGCGAGCGCAGAGCGCGTCGCCGAGTTGCTGGCAGAGGAGCCAGAAGTAGAAGAGCGCCCCGGCGCGGTCAAGCTCCAGGAGCGGGCCAAGGGAGAGATCATCTTCCACGATGTCAACTTCTCGTATTCGCAAGGCATCCCCGTGCTGGAACACATCAACTTGACGATCCAGCCCAATAGCGTCGTCGCCCTGGTCGGCCCCACCGGGGTCGGCAAGACCACCACGGCCAGCCTGATTCCCCGCTTCTACGACGTATGCGAGGGATCCATTACTCTGGACGGGCACGACTTGCGCGACGTGAACCTGTCCACCTTGCGCGCCCAAATCGCGATGGTTCTGCAGGATGTCTTCTTGTTTCACGGCTCGGTGCGCGAGAATATCCTCTTTGGCCGCCCGGACGCCACCGAGGAACAGATGATCGAAGCGGCCAAGGTTGCCAACGCGCACGACTTTATCACGCAGCTCTCCGATGGCTATAACACGATCATCGGCGAGCGCGGCGTCAAGCTCTCCGGCGGGCAGAAACAGCGCCTCTCGATTGCCCGCGCTGTGCTAAAGGACGCGCCAATCCTCATCCTGGACGAAGCGACCTCTTCGGTAGATACCGAAACTGAGATGCTCATTCAGGAAGCCTTGCAGCGGTTGATGGTGGGCCGCACCACCCTGATCATCGCCCACCGCCTTTCTACCATCCGCAACGCCGACCAGATCGTCGTGCTGGAAGGCAAAGGCATCGCTGAAGTGGGCACGCACGAGGAACTGATGGCCCGCAAAGATAGCCTCTATCGCCACCTGAGCGAAGTCCAGACGCGGATCACTCCTGACCAGATGACGTTCGGCACGCAACCCTACGCCGCCGGGCTTACCGGCAGCAGCTAATCCCACCTCAGATACACGATCCATTCGGGGCCACGCTGGAGAACCATCCACCAGCGTGGCCCCGGCCGTTCATGCTTTGTAGCCTTCCCTGCGTCTCGTAGCCGCGCTTTCCATGATGGTGCTGGCGAATGTTATGTATAGGTGAGATCGGGCGGTTGAAACCGCGGCAACCTCTGCATCGCCATGCATAGCGCGCCCACCTTCGGGGGCTGCATATCAACCTGCGTAGGCAGGTTTCGCAAAGGTTGGTGCAGTTTTAACTGCCTATGAACTCGGCACAAGATTCACCAACTGCATCTTCCATAGCGCACGCCTCTCTGGTTCGTCGATAACCTACGCCCCACCTCACGCAAATATCCCGAGAAAAATGTCCCGTACCCTCTTGACAAACAGGCTATATCCCGTTATAATGTTTACAGGACATAGATAGAAGCCGAGTAAATAGCTGGAGTACCGTGACAACCGAGACCATTTTCATCGGGCCGGGCAATCAGGCCCAGGAATTCCATCTGGAGGAACTGCTCGCCGAATGGCAAGCACACCTCCTCTGCGAAGTGGCGGCCCAACGCCTGGCCAGCACCACGCTGCATAGCTACGCCCGCGGCATGGACCGATTTGCTGCCTGGTGTGTACAGGCCGACGAACGCCACCTCCTGCCCGATGTCATTCACGGCTGGAAGGAGTCGTTGCTGAACGAAGGCTACAAACCTGGCTCGGTGAATACCTGGTTTGCAGGCGTCAAGTCGTTCTTTGGCTGGGCAACTGCCGAAAAGGGGTTCTCGTTCGACCCGACTGGCGGCGTGCGCTGCGCGTCGCGCCGGGGAGACGACAAGCGCCACAAGCATCGCTCCCTCACCGACCAGCAGATGCGCCACGTGTTGGCCCAGCCGGATAACTCGGACGCGGGCAAACGCGACCTGGCTATCTTGACCATCATGGCCTATGCTGCTTTGCGCCTCGTCGAGGTGCAACAAGCGTCTGTAGAGGATTTGCGTCTGGATGGCGCTGGCTTTTTGCGGCTCTGCCTGCGAAATCAGGAGCGCACCGTCGAGCTGGTGATCGCTCATGCCGATGCGGCAAACGCCATGTACGCTTGGCTGGCTGTGCATCCCAGCCTGGAAGATCCCGCGGCGCCGCTGTTCGTCTCTTTGGGCAATCGCTCGCGGGGGCAGCGGCTCACCACCCGGGCCATCCGCCGCATCATCAAGGACCATTTCCAGGCCGCGGGCATCGATGACCCGCGCCAGACGGCGCACAGCCTGCGCCAGAGCGCCATCAGCAACGCCATTCGCCAGGGCATCGCTCTGAGCAAGGTGCAGGCCATGTCGCGGCATCGCTCGCTGGAGACGCTGCTGATCTATGTCGATGAGCTGGACGAGAATAGCGATCCGGCGGAAACGTACATTGATTACGGCTCCGATTTCTAGTCTGCCTGTGCGCGTGTTGTACCGTTCCGATTGCGGGACGGATCATATAGTTCAATTACACGCTGATTGAGGAGGTAAAACTATGTCTCTGACGCGATGGGATCCATTCCGTGAGGTATTGTCTCTGCGCGAAGCGATGAATCGAATGTTTGATGACACGCTGTTCCGCCCTACCCGCTTCTGGAGCGAGGACGGCGGCGCACTGGCGGTCCCGATGGACATGGTAGAGACGGAGAACAGCCTGGTGGTTACTGCCCCGCTGCCCGGCGTCAAGCCAGAGGACGTGAGCATCACCGTCACCGGCAACACGCTGACCATCAAGGGCGAATTCAAGCAAGAACAGGACCAGGAGAGGGGCAACGTCCACTTCCGGGAGCGCCGCTATGGGGCCTTCCATCGCTCCATCGCACTGCCCACCGATGTGGACACGAACCAGGTCGAAGCAACTTTTGAGGATGGTGTGCTCAAGCTGAACATTCCGAAAACGGAAGAGGCCAAGCCAAAGCAGATCGAGATCAAGGCCAAAAAATAAGCCCGGCAGGGATTGCCCACTAGCCAGTCCCTACAGGGCTTGAAGATGGGGCCTCCAACGGGCGAAGGGAGTCGATCCCTTCGCCCGTTTTCCTGCTTACAATAGTCGAATGCCCGCCTCCCGGCAGACTGTCACCATCGTCTCCGGCCAGATGCTCGACTGCACCTCGCCCACGTGCGCCTTGCGCAGATAGAGCATGCACAGCCGCGACTGCCCGATGCCGCCGCCCACCGTCAGCGGCAGGTCATCGCCCAGCAGACGCCGATGGAAATAGAGGTTTACCCTCTCTGTAGCCCCCTGGAGTTCCAACTGGCGTATCAGGGCGGTCTTGTCCACCCGGATGCCCATCGAAGACAACTCCAACGCGCAGTTCAGCACGGGGTACCAGACCAGGATATCCCCGTTCAGTCCCCGCCTGCCGTCCACTGTCTCGGTGGTCCAGTCGTCATAGTCCGGGGCGCGCAGGTCGTGAGGCTGGCCGTCCGCCAGTTGTGCGCCAATGCCGATCACAAACACCGCGCCCTTTTCCCGGCAGATGGCGTTTTCGCGCTCCTTGGGCGTCAGGTGCGGGTAGCGCTCGATCAGCTCCTCGCTGTGCACAAAGTGGATCTCCTCTGGCAGATACGGCCTGGGCAGAGCGGGGAACGCTTTACACGCGACCCGTTCCATGTCCACGATGGCGGTATAGATGCGCCGCACGATCCACCGCAGGAAATCCAGATTGCGCTCCTCCGCTCGCATCACGCGCTCCCAGTCCCACTGGTCCACGTAGAACGAGTGCAGGTTGTCCAGCGTCTCGTCGGGGCGCAGGGCATTCATATCCGTGTACAGCCCCTCGCCATACGCAAAGCCATACTCGGCCAGCGCCATCCGCTTCCACTTGGCCAGGGATTGGACGATCTCGGCCCGGTCGGGCACATCCTTCAGGGAAAAGGCCACCGGCTTTTCCACGCCCGTCAGGTTGTCGTTCAGGCCGGTCTTGTTCAACACGGCCAGTGGTGCCGAAACCCTCGTCAGGTTCAGCGCCACCGCCAGCTCTCGCTCGAACTGGTCCTTGACATACTTGATGGCCCGCTCCGTCTCCACCAGATTCAGCGCAGACTGATAGCCGGAAGGAATAACCAGCTTTCCGTTCAAACCCGTCATAATGACCCCCTATGGCTTCCAGCCCTGAAACGCGGGGAACGCTTTGATCTTGTCCTCCGGCCAGCCCAGCAGGTGACACTTTTCCCAGGTATAGTAGCAATAGGTATCCCACGACACGCCGCCGGGGCAGCGGTGATCAATGTGCGGGATAAACCCGCCGTCGGCCACCAGTGGCTCTAGCCGCTGAAGCTCCTTCAGGATGGCCTCACGCCCCTCGTGCAACACCAGCTTGTCAAACCCACCCCGAATGAGCAACTCGCGCCCATATTCCTTCTTGAGCGCCACCGGATCGTTACCAGGGTGAACCTCCAGCGGGAACATGCAGTTCAACCCCACTTGCAGCCACAGGGGGATCAGCTTCAGGATGTTGCCGTCGCAGTCGGTCCAGATCACGTCGACACCATACTGGCGCAGCATGCGCATCACGGGCAGCATATGCGGCATAATCCGCTCGGCGAAAAAGGTGGGGCTGAGGATCGGGCCGCTATTGAAACAGATGTCCTCCCAACCGCTGGCTGCATCGAACTGGCCGCGTTCCAACACCTGGGGCATCAACTTGAGACGCATCTCTGCCAGGCGAGCGACCATCTCTTCCAACAGGTCGGGATCATCTATCGACAAGTAGGCGATGGACTCAAAGCCCATCCAATCCCGAATCCAGCCGATAAAAGAGCCAAAGCCGACGGTCACGGGGTTGGCGGTCGTGCGAGACATTTCCTCTGCCTTGCGCAACTGCTCCTCGTTGATCACGCGGCAAGGATGGTCAGGGTCGAGGAATTCGTCGCGGAAGGCTTCCCACGTCGCCCGGTCGCGAATGGGGAACTCGAGAAAATGCGGGATCGTGCGCGTCCCTGCGGTCTGTTCCTGCCTTAAGACACCCAGGCCATCCCGATAGGTCACGCGGTCCTCGGTGCGCTCGACGATCTCGGTTGCTCGCAGCGGCTGGGCGCCGATGTGCGCGCCAAAGCCCTCGAACTGCTCTACCCCAAAGAACTCTTCCACCCAGCGGTCGGGGATGTGCCCATTCGGCTGGCGGAAATGCTGCGGCAGGTGCCCCTGCTCCCACCACTCCTGCTTGAGTTCGTCCCAGTAGCCGAACTCCAGGTGCGAGACATAGTCCACGTGCTGGTAATGCATGGTGCGGTTAAAGCGTTCCCGCGGCGTAAGATCGGCGCCAAAGCGCCCCTCTCCCTGGCGAATGTCCATTGATAAACCTCCCGGAGCGTAATGACGTGTTAGGTGTGGATCATACCTGTTTTGAGCTATCCTGTCCAACGAGCGACAGGCCGGTTTCGCCTGTTGGGGGACCAGCGCAACCATTTTGACAAGACCGCCAATCGGCCTACCATACCTCGCAAGGCCAAGATCAGGCGGATGGAAGAGCCTTCAGCCCCCCACACTCATCGATACGTCACAGGAGAACAAGCATGACTCGTACACTCGACATTGAAACCATCACCCCCGAATCGTTTGCAGCGTTCGGGACCGTCGTGGACTGGACCCCGGCCCTGGAAGAAACGGGCCGCGGCTTTCACATCCTGGTGCGCTCCGAGGAACCCACCGGCTGGCGACTGGCTATCCTGAAGGTAACCCCCCGGCAGACGGACCGTCTGGAGAACCACCCCGGCACAGAAGAGCTATTCGCTCCGGTGCAGGGGCAATCCATCCTGCTGGTGGCCGAGCGCGGCCCCTTTGACCCGGCGGGTGTCCATGCCTTTTTGCTGAATCGCCCCGTGTCCGTCGCGCCCGGCGTCTGGCATGGCTGCCTGGCCCTGTCAGACTATGCCACCATCCTGATCGCCGAGAACCTGGAAGTCACCAGCGAATACGCCAGACTGGCCGAAGCGGTCAAGTCCAGCCTCTCGTAACCACCATTATCCTCCCCTCTCCAGAATCTGGAGAGCGCCGACCTACGGTCGGGATTGGCCACGCATTGGCCGTGCAAGGCATCTTCTCTTCACCTCCCCCTCTCCAAATCTGGAGAGGGGGTCGGGGAGTGAGATCTCACAACACAAACTGGTCCGGCGGGCGGTAGGCGCTCCGCAGCGGCCGCCACGGCTCCCCACATAGCTCGCTCATCACCGCCCACTCCCCCGCCGTGAGATTCCCTTCGTGATGATACAGGAACCGCTGCAAACCGGCAGCCTGCGCCGCCTCTAGCAGTTGGCGCAGGTCGCGGGCCGACATCGGATCGCCGTCGTGGGGGGCGCGCCCCGCATCCACCCACGGCACGATCCGGTTGGGATCATCCACCACAGCCAGCGCGCGCGCCGTCTCCTGCGCGACTACTTGCTGAAAGAACTCGAGCGTCAGCGCGCTTTCCAGGTCACCGCGCGACTGCACTCCCGGCAAGACCAGGCCGAAGAGCGCCCGAACCATCGCCAACGCCTGTGCGTCCGTCAGGCCGGGGTTCCAATCGGTCAGCGTCTCCACATAGCGGTAGACCGTCCCCACCAGGCCGTCAAAGCCGCGCTGCCAGAAATAGTGTTTGGGCAGTAAAATGTCCATGAACTGCGCCAGCTCTGCCATGTCATAGCCACACAACGGCGCAAAGGCCGCCGAGCGCGGCCCCACGCCCAGCCCCACTCTGCGAGACATCTCGGCATCCACGCTCTCCCGCACGCCCCGGAAAAACGCGGTCAGCGCCTCGACGCGAAAGTTGAACCAGGCCACCAGGTCGGGGTCGCTGCCCACCAATCGCAGACCGCCCATCAAGCCGCCGGGCGCGTGCAACCCCACGCGGCCCGCGTCGAGGTGGTGCAGCCGCTCGAACAGGCGGTCCTTGGCCGCCACCAGCGCGGCATAGTCATAGCCCAGTTCCGCGCATTTGGGCGCTACGCTCTCCGGCAGGTCGTTGAAAATGTACGAGCGGTGGTTCATGTGGTGCGGCGCGATCTCGTATCCCCATTCCGGCCCGTCCATAATCGCGCCGTCGGCCATCGGAAAGTGTTCGAGCGTGTCCACCATGCGCGCGGCAAACGCGGCCTGCGACCTGGCATCGGCAAAAATGTGCCCCGTGCCCCCCGGCCCAGCGCCATAGGACGCGCCAAAGAGATAGATGGACCAGCCGCGCTGCTTGGCGTCGGTAAGCATCCACTCCAGCAACGCCCGCTTTTCCGGCGCTGGCGACGCGGCGGGCGGCGGCTCAACCCCGAAACGGTGATACACTCGCGGGTCGGGATCGAATGGAGCCGTGGGCTGGGCCGTCGTAGATCCCGGCTTGACGCCGGGCAGCAGCGTGGCGGCGTCAAAGAACAGCGGCCCGATCACCAGCCCATCGACGCCTCCCGCCGCCCAGGCATCAAAGAACAGCTCATAGTGGTCCATCGTGTGCTCGATGTCCCGCATCACATCCATCCAGATTCTCATGGGCATCCCCCTTTTGCTGCGATCTGAGACGGGCGAATAATCCGCGAAGCGTGTTCGTGCGGACGGACTTTAGCCGAGGCGGGGGAATGGGTCAAGAGAGAGAAAAGGTTGAGGAGCAGTCACTCGGGAAATAGGCGCCACCCATCAAGTCTAGGACTCTCACTCATTGACAGTCGGCATATATGGGTGATATACTCGAACTGCATAAACCATAGCTTGCCATTGGTTACGTGATCGTCTGAAGGACAGGTAGCTTTTCAAGACCTCTATCAACAGTCAAGATGAACTCCCACCAACCCATGAGTACTGCTCTAGTAAGGCTCCGCAGCCGTTTGGCTGCAACAAAACAACACCTGCAAGTTGTCGATGACGCGTTGACCAATGCGTTAATAGGAACTTGGCAAGTTGATACTTGCGCCCCCAATCAGGGACTCATTAATCATGCTAAAGCACGTAACGCTGAGTTGGGTATACGGCTGCTCTACACACACTTCACCGAGTATCTCCGGTCAATCCTCAGGGAGATGTACGACCAGCGACCACTTGAGGTAGTCAGCAAGGCAGATGCCAGCCTGCGCTTCCATGAGATCGTACAATTCGGAAGCTACGAAGCACTCTGCGATTACATGGTCGAGTACGTATTCCGCTCACTGGAGAGTCAGCGAAGCACCCAGCGCCTCCTGGAAAAGATACTGGAGAAAACAGGTGTTAAGGTGCATCCTAAGCTTCTTGGTGATGCCATGATGTATATCGAAATGAGGCATCTGCTAGTGCACAATTCAGGTATTGTCGACCAGAAATTCGCAGACGTGTTTGGCCCTCGCCTGAAGCTGAGTCCGGGATGGAAACTCAATATGTCCCTCGGAATCGCCAGAAAAGGCGTGGAGGCTGTTGAGAGACTATGTGTTGAGATTGATGCGGGCCTGGTGGAAGCCGGGTACTTGCGTAGTGAGTCCTGAGGAATTGCTGCTGCGCCAGGAACGCTAACCAGCACGCCCCACTTTTACGCACTTGGCTTTCCGCCGCCTTTGCGCTAACATGCGGGCAATGCGCCCGGCGGTTGTCCATCCAGGCCGGTTGCGCGCGAGGGGGGTGCGATGACTATCCTGTCCGCCATGGCCCTGCTGATCCTGGTGCTCGACCCACTGGGAAACGTGCCCCTGTTCCTGGCCGCCCTGCGCAACGTGCCCCGCCGCCGGCATCGCGTCATCATCCTACGCGAGCTGCTGATCGCCCTGGTCGTGCTGGTTCTCTTTTTGTTCGGCGGCCCCTATATCTTGCAAGTCTTGCAGGTATCCCAATCCTCCCTGGGCATCGCCGGGGGCATCATTTTGCTGATCATCGCCCTGAACATGATCTTTCCCGGTTCCAGGGACATCTTTGGCGAGACCACCACCGGCGAGCCGTTCATCGTGCCCCTGGCTATCCCCCTGGTCGCCGGTCCGTCCGCACTGACTACCGTCATCCTGCTCATGGCCGATAGCCCGGAGCAGTGGCTGTCCTGGCTGATCGCCCTGTTAGCGGCCTGGCTCGTGACCGGCCTAGTGCTCCTGTTCTCCGATTTCATCGGGCGCGTGTTGGGAGAACGCGGCACGATGGCCGTCGAGCGCCTGATGGGCCTGCTGCTCGCCACCGTCGCCGTGGACATCCTGCTCACCGGCATCCAGGAGATTTTCTTCCCCTGACGATTGCTTGACCCACACATGGCTCGCGTTATACTATCCGCATGCGGCAGATAGCCGCCTTCGTCCTCGTCTGCGGACACCATCGCTTCATCACACCCGGAGGAATCGCCTGATGCAAACGCGCAACACAACACCAAGAAGCTGGACGACCTTTGCCCTACTCTACGTTCTGGTCGTGGCAATCCAGTGCGGCACCTGGTTCGTCCTGTATCGGTTCGCCGGTTACAACAACACCACAATGACCATTGCCACCGCCTCCCATCTGGTCGTGGGCCTGATCACCGTGGCTGCGCTCAAGCTGGGCTGGGCGCGTATCGGTCTGGGCCTGGGAGAGTTGCTGCGGGCCGTGGTGATCGTCGTCGCCGCGCACGCGCTGTTCCTGCTGCTCGGCCTGCTGCTCAACCAGTTCGGCACCCAGCTCAAGCTCTTCCGCGACACCTATCGCGTCGACGCATTCCTGAACAACTGGGTGCTCACGGGCCTGGGCGAGGAGTTGATCTTTGCGGGGGTGCTCTTCACGCTGCTCCGCGCGCAACCCGTTGGGCGCAAGAGTTGGCTGGCCGTCTTGCTCGTAGCACTGCTGTTCGCCCTGTGGCATCTACCAGCCCACATAGCCATCGCCCTGAGCACCGGCAACTGGAGCATCGGCATCGTATTTGATCTGCTGCTGAACGTCGTCTCGTGGTGCTTTTTCGGGGCCATCTACCTGTTCAGCCGTAACTTGTGGCTCACCGCCATGGCCCACGCCTCCACCGACTATGCTCTGTTGCCCATGACTATCAACAATCCGGCCATCGGCCTGCTGTTCATGTGTGCCCTGGTGGCCTGCGCCTACTTCCTGGGGCGGCGCGCGTCGCCCCACCAACCCGGCGTCCTTGCCGAGAGCGCAACCTGAAAGGAACCTGCCCTTGCCCTTTATCTGCCCACACTGCGCGCAGAGTGGCACGCTGCAGATTCGTTGCACGCTGGAACTGCCCGCCGACTCCCGCTGGGATGAGATCGTTCTACAGGTCGTGGCCTGCACCGGCTGCGGCCTGGCGGCCCTCGCTGTCTATAGCGAATCGCGGCGGGGAGCGCTGGAGAGCGAATGTTGCGATCACACGGGTTATTATGTCAATTACTGCGATCTACTACGCATCGCGGAGCTGATCCAGGGCTGCCCGCACCCCGGCGACCCCCATTGCTCCTGTCCGTCTCATCGCCTGTTCGGTGGGCGTGATGCGAACGGGGAATGGAATGGCCTGGAGTGCCTGCATCTGGAGGGCCAGTTCGCCCTGGAGTGGCACCCGTAGCCTGCGCGGGCAGCACGGGCACCGCGCATCCGCACGCGGGTAATGGTGTACGCGTAATATAGGGAGATGGAACCCATGTCCGATCTGGGCGCTCTGCCGTCTCTGCTGCTCTGGCTGCTGGGCCTCTTTTTGATGGCCCGCATCCCCTCGTTCGCGCGGAATCGCAGCCCCTCCCGCCCCGCCGCCGCGCAGGATGAACCTGCTCCACGCATCTCGATCATCATCCCCGCACGCAACGAAGCCCGCCGGATTGGGGCGCTGCTCGCCTCCCTCTCCCGGCAAACCTGGCCTCCCCACGAAATCCTGGTAGTCAACGATGGCTCCACCGACCAGACCGCCACCGTCGCCGGGCAACTGGGAGCCACCGTGATCGCGAGCCAGCCCTTGCCGCCGCGTTGGAACGGTAAACCGTGGGCCTGCTGGCAGGGCGCGCAGCGCGCCACCGGCGATCTCTTGCTGTTCCTGGACGCCGACACCTGGCTCGAGCCAGATGGCATCCGCCGCCTGGTCCTGGCCCAGCAGGCGCGGGGTGGGCTGCTGACGGTGCAGCCCTACCATGTGACCCACAAGCCCTATGAGCAGCTTTCCGCCTTCTTCAACATCGTGCTGATGGCCGCGATGAACGCCTTTACCCCTCTCGGCAACGCCCTCAGACCGGGCGGCGCCTTTGGTCCCTGTGTGATGTGCAATCAGCCAGACTACTTCCATGTGGGCGGCCACTCCCAGGTCAAAGACCAAGTGCTGGAAAGTATCGGCCTGGCGCAAGCCTTTTTGCAGCATCATCTGCCGGTGAGCTGCTACGCGGGCCGTGGGGCCATCTCCTTTCGCATGTATCCGGGCGGGCTGGGAGAACTCGTAGAAGGCTGGAGCAAGGGATTCGGTTCCGGCGCGCTGGCTGTGCGCATTCCCTTCCTGCTGCTCACCGTGGCCTGGGTGTGGGGCTGCTTTGACGCCACCTTTGGCCTGCTTCGCGCCATCCCCGCTTCCTTCACGCCCGACCTGTGGGCGCGGCTGCTGGCCTATGGCCTGTATGCCGTCCAGATTCATTGGATGCTGGCCCGCATTGGCCGCTTCTGTTGGTGGACTGCCCTGCTCTTTCCCCTGCCGCTGCTCTTCTTCGGCATCATCATGCTGCGCTCCCTGATCCTGATCCACGTGCTGCGCCGGGTCGCGTGGCGCGGTCGCACCATCTCCACCCGGTCCGAAAAGGAGGAACCGTGAGGGTCATCCACCTGTCGCTCTTCTGGACCATCATGCTAGACAGCGCGGCCTGGGCCATCATCCAGACCGGTATCGCCTATCTGGCGCTGCGCTTCCCGCCATCGCTCCTCGATTATCGCCTGTGGCTCTTCCGTCCGCGCCCCTGGGAGCGCAACGGGGCGCTGTATGAGCAAGTATTCCGCGTGCGGCGCTGGAAAACCCGGCTCCCCTCCGCCGGAGGCACCTTTTTCCGCAACGCCTTCTCTATACGGCAGGTCGCCTCGGCAGATGTCCAATACCTCGACACTTGGGTGCGCGAAAGCTGCCGCGCTGAGCTGTGCCACTGGCTGGCTATCCTCCCCTCCCTGCTGTTCTTCCTGTGGAACCCGTGGCCGGTGGGATTCATGATGATCGCCTACGCCATTGCGTTCAACTCTCCCTGCATCATCGCCCAGCGCTATAACCGCCCGCGCCTGCTGTCTATCCTACGGAAACGGGCCGCGCAGTATGGGCAGGCGGCTTCCCCATCCATTACTTGATCGTTGCCCCGCTATTCGCTATAACTGTCCTGTGAGTCTATAGAAGAGAGGACAACCATGCGGCAACTCGTCGAACGCATTCGCCAGACCATCCTGGCAGCCCCGGACACCGTCTGCCTGGAGCGGGCGCGCCTCGTGACTGACGCCTATCAGATGTACGCCGAGACCGATTCCGGTGAACCCGCGCCCATGCCGCTCGTGCGCGCCAGGGCGCTGGCCCATATCCTCGACCACATGACCCTCGACCTGGACACCAACCCCGTGTTTGCGGGCAACACCTCCACCGGCCCGCGCGCATGGATGCTTCTGCCCGAATATGGGTTCGACATCCCCGGACAGGCGTTGGTAGAGAACCCCAGCCTGGAGGGCCTGCTGGACGGCACCGACCCCGGCGTCGGGGGCATCCCCGCAGAGATGCGCGCCTTCTGGCAGAGACGCTCGATCGGTGGCGGCGCGGGCTGGGGCCACCTGATTCCTGACTATGCGAATTTACTCTCCCAGGGATTGGACGGGATCATCGCCGATGCCGAACGCCTTGACGAGGGACTCGATCAAGAGGCAGTCGTCTATCAGCAAGCGTGCGCCATTGCCTGTCGGGCCGTCATCCGCTGGGCGGAACGCTATGCCGAGGCGACAGCCACAGCCGCAGCCACAGCCGCCGGGCGCGAAGCCGATCCCCTGCGTGCCGCGTGTCTGCAACGGGTGGCCGCAGCCTGCCGCCACGTTCCGGCCAAACCCGCCCGCAACCTGTTCGAGGCGCTCCAGGCCGTCGCCCTGGCCCACCTGGCTATCCACATCGAGGGACATGGCTATTCCGTCTCGCCGGGTCGGCTGGACCAGGTGTTACTCCCCTACTACCACAACGACGAGAACGCTACCGAGCTACTGGCTGCCTTCTTGCTCAAGTTGTCCGCCAACTCGCTGTGGGGCAGCCATTCCAAGACGCAGCCCATTACCCTGGGCGGCGTGGATGCCCAGGGGAACGATTGTTGTAACCCGCTCACCCGGCGCATTCTGGAGGCATTCGAGCTGGCCCGCATGCCCGACCCCACGGTGTTCGTGCGCTGGCATCAAGACATCTCCCCGGAGATCAAGGACAAGGCTGCGCGCATGCTGGCGGGTGGCTTTAGCATGCCCCTGCTGGTGGGCGACGAACAGACCGCCGCGGGCTTTATGCACGTGGGCGTGACGCCCGACGACGCCTGGAATTACGCCATTATCGGCTGCAACGAGCTGGGGGTGCCCGGCAAGCTGATCTGGACGTCGGTCTGCCTGCCGGAAGTGGGCCTGCTGCGAGACGTGCTGATAGAAGCCCCTGACCTGGATGGCATCGGCGATATGGATACGCTGCTGGACCGGATGGAGGACCGGGGCGTTGCCCTCCTGCGCCATCGGATCCAGGGCTATCAACGCCACCTCCAACGCTCGGCCGAGTTGGTCCCCACGCCCTTTACCTCCGCCCTGATGGACGGTTGCGTCCGGCGCGGGCGAGACCTGCACGCCGAGTTGCCCTATTCCTTCCTCAACCTACGCTCCAGCGGCTTTACCAACCTGATCAATGCCCTGTCTGCCCTGGACACGGTCGTCTTTCGAGGACATCGAGCCACGCTAGAGGATGTGCGGCAGGCGCTACAAACCGATTTCCGCGAGGCGGTGCCCCTGCGGCAACAGCTTCTAGACGCGCCCAAGTGGGGCAATGACGACGACCGGGCCGACCGATGGGGGCTGGTCTGGCTGGAGCGACGGGAAGCCATTCGGGAGCGGCTGGAACAGGAGCCGGGTTGCCCGCGCCTCTTGCCAGAGATGGTGGTCCGCAGCCTGCATCACGTGGATGGCCACCAGACGGGCACTACGCCCGATGGGCGGCTGGCGGGGGAGCCCCTGGCCGACAGCGTCGGGGCGCAGTTGGGCACGGCCCACGGCGGCCCTACGGCCCTGCTGAATACCGTGTGCAAGCTACAGCCCGCCCGCTACTGGCCGGGGGGCTATAACCTGAACCTGACGCTCCCCTCCCTGGTATGGGGCAACGAGACCATGTGGGACCAACTGCGCTCGCTGGTGGACGTGTTTTTCGCCCAGGGCGGTCAGGAATTGCAGATCAACTGCTTGAACGCCGACATCCTGCGCGATGCCCAGGCCCATCCCGAGCGCTATCCCGACCTGCTGGTGCGGGTAGCGGGGTTCAACGCCCGCTTTGTGGACCTGTTCCCCGCCCAGCAAAATGAGTTGATTCAGCGCGCCGAAGCGTGCGCGTGATACGTATAACAAATGGCGCGTGATTTCCGCGCTGGTTGACCAACGCCTATACTGCTCCACGGCACGAAAGGCTGAAGGGTGTTCTTTCGGGAAAGCATAGGCAAGCGGTAGGTTACCGTGCCTTGTGCACGCCAGCAGCTTGCCAGAGGCCAATTCCCGGCACGCCTTCCGAGGCGTTCCATCGTGGAGAAAAGGAATAGCACCATGTCCCACAAATCCATCAGCCGTCGCAAAGACCGAAACCACAATGAGGGATGGGAAGTCGTCGCCGCCCTGTGGGATGGCCCCAGGACCCTCACCGAGATGACCGAGCACTTTCACACCTACCTCCGCTTCGCGGGGCTGTTCAATGTCACCGAATATGTCGGCGACCGCCAGGCAGAGCTGGTCGAGCACCTCCAGGAGAGCCTGAGAGACCTTCAGCAGCGCGGCTGGGTCCTGCAGGAGAACGATGCCTTCGCCCTGACATCTCTCGGTCGCGAGCAGGGCAGCCAAATGATGGTCGAGCTACAACGAGCTAGGGGGTGGCTGCGGGCTTTTGCTCAACCAGAGGCCGTCTCGCGGGTAACCCTCGGCGTACATCTGGTCCTGGCAGCGCTCAAGTTGCCCGCGGCCATCCTATCGGGGAGCGTTGGGCTGCTGAACGATGCCACGGACACATTGCTGGATGGCCTGTCCAGCGCGTTGGTCTATGCGGGGTTGCGCTTTAACAAAGAGCGCGCGGTTAACATCGTGCTGGTGGTGCTGATGCTGGTCACCGGTGGGCTGACCCTGTTCGAGGCCGTGCGCCGCTTTTTTGTCCCCGTGGAACCGAGTGCGGACTGGTTCGCTTTTCTGGCTGCCATTCTATCCGCGTTGATCTGCGCGGGACTGTACGTCTACCAACGCCTGGTGGGGTTGCGCGCTGGCAGCCTCACGCTAATCACCCAGTCGGTAGATTCCCGCAACCACGTCATTGTGGCAGCAGGCGTCACTGCGGGATTGATTGCCGCGCTGTTGCGCTTTCCCCTGCTAGACACACTCGTCGGCCTGGCGGTCGCGGCGCTCATCCTCAAAAGCGCGGTGGAATTGGCCATCGAACTGGTCCGCTCCCTAGGAGAAGAGACCGTGGACCTGTCTCGCTACAAATTCGGCCTTGTTACCCGCTATGAGCAGTTTCGCCAGGAGCAACTGCGCGATTGGATACTCTTCCTGGTAGAGAAACAGGGCGTTCACACGCGAATCAACCTGCTCGCCCGCGTGCGCGAGTCCATCGACTTTAGCCAGCACCCCACCCTGCGCGCCCTCGGCCTGACGGAACAGCCCCCTCTCGAAGCGGGCATTGGCCCCGCCCTGACCGACCTGGTACAGCGTGGCTGGCTGGTTGGCGGAGACGAACTACAGATCACCGACGCGGGCCGGGAACACCTGGATCAGCGCCTACACCCCAGCCGCCAGCCAACGATGGTACTCCGCAAACAGGTAGAGCGCCGCAGGCGTCGGCGCTATGGTCGACAATGATCCGGCGTGTTTGATTCCTGCCCTGCGACGCGCTAGAATGCCGCATGGTAGCTGCCGCCACTAACTCTTGGGAGTACGCGGTTGCCTATCAGTCGTTCTTGTCATAGGGAGACCAGGGGGATGTCCGACGAGTACATGAGCCTCGATCGTCCCCGCTCAGCCAATCCATCCGGGGCGTGGATGGCTACTATGACCCCACATCGGGCCGCAGCATGGAACTGCCCGGTGGCTATCGCCAGGCATGGACCAACTCCCTGGGGGAATACATTCTCAGCGACGACCCCAACTATAACCCCAACATCGGCTCCAACGTGAACTGGACCGAGATGCCCCGCCAATGACAGCGGGTACGCGCGCAGCCAGACAGGAGAGACCCCGATGGAGAAGGAGCCGTTCGATATAGATGTGGTAATGGCGCGGATTGCCCAGGCCATCCAGCCCTACCCCAAGGCCGCCATGTTCGAGTTGGCCGAAGCCGGGCATGACTCGCTCTTTGAACAGCTCGTCGCCTGTATCATCTCGATCCGCACGCGCGACGAGGTGACTCTGCCCACGGCGCTGCGCCTGTTCGAGCACGCCCGCACGCCCGATGACCTGCGCCAGCTCAGCCCGGAGGCCATCGACTCCCTCATCCACGACAGTTCCTTCCACGAGCGCAAGGCGGAACAGATCCGCACCATCGCCGCCCGCACAGCCGAGACATACGGCGGCGAGCTGCCCTGCGACAAGGAGGTGCTGCTCGCCTTTTCCGGTGTGGGCATCAAATGCGCCAACCTGGCGCTGGGCATCGCCTGCGGCCAGCCCTATATCAGTGTAGACGTGCACGTGCACCGGGTGACGAACCGCTGGGGCTATGTGCAGACAACCTCGCCCGAAACCACCACCGCCGCGTTGGAGGCTAAGCTGCCGCCCCGCTATTGGCTGGACATCAACCGGCTGCTGGTCCCCTTTGGCAAGCATATCTGCACCGGCCAACTGCCCCATTGCTCCACCTGCCCCGTACTGGAGATGTGCCAGCAGGTTGGCGTGAAGAAACATCGCTGATAACAGATAACTATCCGCATCCCAGGAGATACACACCATGCAATACTATAAACCCGCCGACCCGCAACTCTTTGTGGGCGACTGTATGCCCTTCTTCCACGACGGCGTCTTTCACCTGTTCTATCTACAGGACGAAAATCACCATCAAGCGCTGGGTGGCCTGGGCGGTCATCAGTGGGCACACGCCTCCAGCACGGACCTGGTGCACTGGACGCACCACCCAATGGCTATTCCCATCTCTGCCGATTGGGAATGCTCCATCTGTACCGGCTCCACTTTCTACCACGCGGGCACGTACTATGGCTTCTATGCCACCCGCATCCGAAACAGGAGCGAGCACCTCAGCCTGGCCGTGAGCACCGACGGCATCCATTTTGAGAAGACCGAGCCAAACCCGTTCGCCTCGCCACCGCCGGGCTACCGTCCCGATTTCCGCGACCCGTTCGTCTTCCGGGAGGAGGCCACCGGCCTGTTCCACCTGCTCGTGACAGCCTACCTGGAAAACTATCCCGTGCCGGACCGCGGAGGCTGCCTTGCCCACCTGGTTTCCTCGGACCTGCGCCACTGGGAGATGCGCGAGCCTTTCCTGATCCCCGGCCTGCCCGGCGCGCCGGAGTGTTCCGACTATTTCCGGTGGCACGACTGGTACTACCTGATCTTTAGCAACGGCGGGGTGGCGCGCTATCGCCTGTCGCGCGATCCCTTCGGCCCCTGGCTGCGCCCCCCCGTAGATACCCTGGATGGTCCCGTCACGCGGGTGATGAAAACAGCGCCCTTTACCGGCGACAGACGCCTCGGCGTGGCCTTTCTCGGCACGCGTGCGGGCAATCAAGACGATGGGCACCTGCAATACGCCGGACACGCCATCTTTCGCGAGATCCGACAGCGCCAAGATGGCACCCTCTGGACCGCGTTCCCACCGGAGATGACCCCGGCCACGGGCGCTTCCCTGTCACAGACGCCCCAGGCCGTCACCTCCGGCGTCACGAGCAGCGCCGGTAGCGTGCGGTTGGTCGCTCCCCAGGGTCTCGGCGTGTGCGCCCTGGCGGACATCCCCCGCAACGTGCGCGTCACCGCGCGGGTTGCCCCCCAACCGCAGGCCGCCGAGTTCGGCTGTCGGCTGCGGGCCACCGAACCGCTGGACAGCGGCTATGCGCTGACATTCTCCCCCTACGAGGCCCAGGTGCAACTGCACGACCAGACATTGACCGCTGTAGATGGTCTGGATCAGCCCTTTGCCCTGGAAATCATCTTGTGGGAGGACATCATTGACGTCTGCATTGCCGGGCAGCGCACCATCGTTAACCGCTGCCCCGAAAGAAATGGCGAGCGGCTCTTGCTCTACGCCCGCAATGCCGACGTGACCTGGGAGGCGCTCGAAATCCGCCCCATCCTGTGACTCCCTCCCATTCAGGGATATAGGCCCACCGCAGGCTGGTTCTCTCTCCCCCCGGAAGAGGGCTAGGTGAGGGCCAGGCCGGGCAAAGCGGCTGCGGTGCTTGATTTATGACATAGAATGCGCTATAAGAAGATCGTTGCTGGCCCGCCTGCCCGTGGTTGGCAGCGCACAAGTGGTATGCCAACATGCTGCCAGCCGCCGCGCTGTGCAGAGGGATGTCAGATGGTCGAACTGGAAACCCGGCGACTGAGGCTTCGACCGATCACCATAGAGGCCGTGCCCACCCTGGCGCAGCTCTGGTCGGACCCGGAGGTCATGCGCTATCTGCCCACCGGGGAGCCGCGCCCACCCGCGGCCAGCCAGGTGGAGGGCACGTACATGGCTCGCCACTGGGAGCAGCACGGCTTTGGCGTGTGGACCATCACGCTCAAAGGGACTGAGGAGTGCATCGGCTACTGCGGCCCGCAATACCTGCATCCCGAACCCGGTGGGGTTGCTGAGGAAAATCTACTTAAGAGCACAGACGTCGAGCTAGTGGCCGGTCTGTCCAGAGCCTATTGGCGGCAGGGCTTTGTCACGGAAGCAACCGAAGCCAGCCTGCGCTACGCCTTTGAGACCCTACAACTGCCCCGCATTGTGGCTGCTATCCATCCTCAGAACGCCATAGCCCACCACATCCTGGAAAAGCTGGGCTTGCGACTCAGCGCAGGCATCCGCTACTATCACCCGGCCTGCCCGCATTTCGTCATCTGGCGGGCCGATTTCGTGCCCGGCCACACATTCTGCCTGCTTCACCACACCTGACAACGCCCCCGCATCGCCCATTCTCCCAGGTTCTCGAATAGCAGGAGCACAGACCGGCGAATTCTTCGCCGGACGGACCCACGATGGGCGAATTCAGTCACCCGGAGAAAGCGACGGAAGCATGACGGAGGAAAAGGATTTGCTACGGGATATTCCCCTGGATGGAAGGGGCGTTGACAGGAAGGTTCTGGAAGAAGTCATCTCGCTGGCCGTAGAGATCGCCCGCGAGGGGCGCGAGGGCCGCAAGATCGGCACCATGTTCGTGGTGGGGGACGCAGAGGAAACCATGAAGCACTCCACCGGCATGATCCTCGACCCCCTGTGGGGCCATCCCAAAGAGGTCAAGTACATCGGCGACCCGAATCTGCGCGAGACGGTCAAAGAGCTGGCGCAACTCGATGGGGCATTCATCGTTGATCAAGACGGAACTGTCCTGTCTGCTGGCCGCTATATCAACGCCAACTCGGAAGGACTGCACATACCCCTGGGGCTTGGCGCTCGGCATATGGCCGCCGCTTCCATCACGCGCGATACCAATGCCATCGCCATCGTCGTTTCGGAATCCGGCGTCGTGCGCGTGTTCGACGACGCCGAGATTATCGCCGAGATCGTCCCTGAGCTCTGGCTGATGAGGCACGCTGGCATGCACGTCCGCGCGCCCTATTCCGTGCACGCCAACGACGAAATGACCGTCGCCAGCACGGACAGGCCCAGGCTGGAAAAGGAACAAGACCGGGCCTAGTCACCAAGGATCGGCCCTCCCGCATAATCCAGACTCAGCCCGCGTATCGCAGCATATTGCTTGCGGTCATCCAAGGAACCTTCCTCTGCTCCCCCGCGTCTCTGATCTGCCACCAGAACAGAACACCACAAGGAGCAAGTGATGCACCGCCTTTTACGCTATCTGATCCCCCTGATTGCCGTGCTGGGCCTCGTGGGTTGCAGCGCCAACCCCTTTGCCTTCAGCCGCGCCACCGCCTCCCAGGCGCAGGACGTGCGCTCTGATCAACAGCGCGCCACGCCGCCCCAGACGCCCCCCAGCGACCTGGGGGAGCTCGTGCAGGGCAATTCGGCCTTTGCGTTCGATCTCTACCATCTCCTCCGCCAAGACCAAGACAACTTGTTCTACTCGCCCTACAGCATTTCCCTGGCGCTCGCCATGACCTACGCCGGGGCGCGGACGGAGACTGCCGAGCAAATGGCCCAGGCCCTCCACTTTTCCCTAGATCAAGACCGGCTGCATCCGGCATTCAATGCGCTGGACGCGCTGTTAGCCTCTCGCGGACAGGGCGCGCAAGGCAAGGACGGACAGGGCTTTCGCCTGCACATCGCGAACGCCCTGTGGGGCCAGCAGGATTACACTTTCCGCCCCGCTTTCCTGGACTTGCTGGCCGAGCATTATGGGGCCGGACTGCGCTTGCTGGACTTTCGCCAGACAGAACAGGCCCGCCAGACCATCAACCAGTGGGTGGCCGAGCAGACCGAGGACAGAATCCAAGATTTGCTCCCCAAAGGCTCGCTGAATAGCCTCACCCGCCTGGTGCTCACCAACGCCATCTACTTTAACGCCGCCTGGGAGCATCCCTTCGAGATCGAGTTTACCCAAGACGGCGCGTTCCATCTGCTGGACGGCAGTGTAATCACCGTACCAATGATGCGTCAGGGCGAGTATCTGTACTACACCGAGGGCGAGGATTACCAGGCCATCGAGCTGCCCTACGACGGCGGGGAACTGTCCATGGTTATCCTGTTGCCCCAGTCAGGCCGTTTCGCCGCCTTTGAAGAGCGCATGGACATCGCCCGCGTGCAGGCCATCCTCAGCGAGATGCAGCAAGACCTGGTGGCTCTGACCATGCCCCGCTTCAAAGTTGAGTCGGGCATGAGCCTGGCTGACGCTCTCTCCGCGCTGGGCATGACCACCGCTTTCAAGGGGGACGCCGATTTCTCCGGCATGGCCGATACCCGCGACCTGCTCTTTATCGGGGATGTAGTGCACAAGGCGTTTGTGACCGTGGACGAGGCGGGCACCGAGGCGGCGGCGGCTACCGCCGTGCGCATGGCTGGTGGCGCGCCCCGCGACCCCTACCAGATGACCATAGACCGCCCCTTTATCTTCTTGATCCGCGATATCCAGACCGGCACGATCCTATTCGTTGGGCGCGTGCTGAACCCTTCCTCCCGGTAGAAGGATAGTATGAGGGCGCTCCTCCGGACCACCGACAAGGATGTCGGCGTCCGCCTCCCCCCCCGTTTCCCTCGCCTCCTAGGAGAAGGTGTGCCCGCGTCCAGCTTTTTGCGCGCTTGGCCGTCTGGCCAGAATGCGCTATGATCGCGTAACACAACAATACAGGAGGCCGCAGTGGAGCTATACCGCAAAGACATAGATGTATTAGTAGTAGGCGGCGGCACGGCGGGCACAGTGGCCGCCATCCAGTCTGCCCGCGCGGGCGCGCGTACCGCTCTGGTAGAGATGGGGCCGCAACTGGGCGGCGCTATCACCACCGGCGGTGTCTCCGCCCCGGCCTATTTCTACAGCCGGGATAGACAGGTCATCGCCGGAATAGGCTGGGAGTTGGTCGTCCAGACGATGGCCCTGGACGGCAAACCCCTGCCCGATTTTCAGCACCCCCGCGCGGAGCGTCCCAGCTATCACGTCGGCTTGAATGGCCCACTGTATGCCCTGATCGCTGAGGAAGCTTGCCTGGCAGCGGGCGTCACGCTGCACTACCACGAGATAGCCACCGCCATGCGCCAGACCGAAGCAGGCTGGCAGGTGGAAACGGTGGGCAAAAACCTCCGGCGGGAAATCACAGCCCGCGAGGTGATCGACTGCACGGGCGACGCTGATCTGGTGGGGATGGCCGGGTTTGAACGCGTGCAGGGGCAGGTGCGCCAGCCCGGCACGATGGAGTTCCGCATCGGTGGGTACGACCTGGCCGCGCTCGACGCCGACCTCATCCAGGCGCGTTACCGCCAGGCCCTACAAGAGGGCCGCTTGCAGCCCGGCGACTTCTACCAGGCGGACGGCTTCTTCCTCGATTTCTTGCGGCTGGCGGGGTTCAACTGCCAGCACATCGTGGGCGCCGACTCGACCACCTCCGCCACCCAGACCGAGGCCAATATCCGCGGGCGGCGCTCGCTGCTGCGCCTGTTGCGCTTTGTCCGCAGTCTGCCGGGGTGTGAGAACGCCCGCTTGCTGTATGCCAGCCCGATCACCACCCCCCGCGAGACCTATCGCATCGTCGGAGAGCAAACGGTCACGCACGAGGACTATATCACGGGCCGCATATTTCCGGATGCCATTTGCTACACCTATTACTTTATCGACGTGCACACCGACAAGGGGATCGAGCGCGAGTTCGTGCCTGCCGGGCTGGTCCCGACCATCCCCCTGGGCGCGCTGGTCCCGCGCGGCAGCCGTCACCTGCTGACAGCGGGGCGCACCGTATCCAGCGACCGGCTGGCCCATTCGGCCCTGCGCGTGCAGGCTTCCTGCATGGCAATGGGGCAGGCCGCTGGAGCGGCGGCGGCATGGGGCGCGCTGCACGATATCGCCTCCCGCGACGTACCGCTGGATGAACTGCGCGCCCTGCTGCGCGCGCACGGAGCTATCGTCCCAGAACAAAAGCCTGTATAGAAAGAACACGACCATGAGCATCCATATTCGCCCGGCGAGTCCCGATGACGCCGAGGCACTCGCGCACATCCTTAATGCGATCATTGCAGCGGGCGCCTACACCGCGATGGATACCCCATTCACCGCAGAAGACGAGCGGGAGTATATCGCCACCTTTCCCTCCAATGGCGTTTTCTGCGTAGCCGAATCGGCAGACCAGGGCATAGTCGGCTGCCAGACCCTCGAGCCATTTGCTACCTACACGCACGCCTTTGATCACGTGTACATAGTAGGAACCCATGTAGACCTTGGCCACCGCGGGCAGGGTATCGGCACGCGCCTCTCGGAAGTCGCCTTTGAGCTGGCGCGCCAGAAAGGCTGCGAAAAGATCTTTTCCTACGTGCGTGCGGACAACAGGCTAGCGCTGGCCTTCTACCTGAAGCTGGGCTTTCGCATCGTCGGCACGGCCCAGCGCCAGGCCAAGATTAACGGCAAGTACATCGACGAGATCATCATCGAGCGCTTTTTGTAACCATTCAGGTGTCGTCCCGGCCAAGCAACCTGACAGCCGCCCACAAGAAAGCCACCCCATAGACAGTCAGGACTACCAGGTCCAGGGCAAACGAACCAGCGCTCAGAGCACCATTCATGGCCTGGCGCAGCGCATCCGCGGCATAAGTGATGGGCAATACTTGGGCCACAAAACGCGAGACCGTGGACATGGACTCGATGGGCATGAACGTGCTCGACAAAAAGACGATGGCAATTCGCACAACGGTCGCTGGCGGCATAGCCTGAGGAATGTCGTGAAATGGCGTAGCAAGTAACAGGCCGAAAGCAGAGAAACAGCAAGAGGACACGATACAAGCTAGAAAGAACAGCGTTATATTGATCTCCAGTTTTAGGAACAGTAGCACAAAAATCAAGTAGATGAGGGACAGCACCAGCCCAAACAGAACTCCTGCCAATACTTTCCCCAACACAACCATCGGCGTGGTGATGGGGGCTGTCAGTAGTGCGTATAGGGTGCCCGTCCTGCGTTCCAGCGGCAGGGAAATGCTCTGCACAGCCCCCGCTCCGAAAAGCACGGCCATCGCGATCAGGCCGGGTATCACGACGGATAGCTCGATATCTCTCCCCACCGCAAAGGCCCAGTAGAGCACCAGGGGCAGAAGGATACCGAATGTGAGATTGGGGCCCTTGAAGAAATACAGCCTGGCATCCTTCTCCGCTATGCAGACCACGGCCTTCAGCCTGATGATCCAGGGGTGGTTTATTACAGCTTCCTTCCAGGGAGTAGCCTGGCTGTTCACTTATGGGCCTCCTTTTCGTTCGTCATGATCTCGGCCTGCAAGCCGGTGATCTCTACGAACGCATCTTCCAACGTGGGCCTCACGGTATTCACGGATGTGAGCCTGCGCCCGCACGCGCGGGTTGTCTCGAAAAGGGCAGCCAAGGCCTGGCAGGGGTCATCCGCATGCAACTTCAGGCTATTGCCGGAAACATGCACCTCGCGGATAGGATCGCACGCTTCTAGCTTGAGCGCGATGGGCTCTGCCGCACCATCAACCGATGCCTCGATAATCCCCCCTTGATGCACCATACCCTTGAGTTCATCGGGAGTGCGGACAGTGACAATCCGCCCTTTGTTGATGATGGCAATACGCTGGCATAGTTGGTCAGCCTCCTCTATATAGTGCGTGGTGAGCAGGATCGTCGTCCCGCCCTGGCTCAGTTCCCTTACCATCTGGCGGATACGCCTGGCACTTTGGGCATCAAGGCCGGTCGTAGGCTCGTCGAGGAAGAGAATTTGAGGCTCATGCACCAGAGCGGCGGCAATGGATAGGTGCTTCCGCATGCCGGTCGAGAATGTCGCTACACGATCATGGCGCCGATCATATAAACCGAATAGCTGCAAAAGCTCCGCGATACGTGTGGTCCGCTTCTTCTTGGGTACGTTGTGCAATCGGGCAATGAATTGCAGATTATCCCAGGCACTCAGCTCGCTATAGGGATTGAATACATCGGACACGACCCCAATCCGCTCCTTGACTCGCAGCGGGTTCTGGGAGATATCCAGGCCCGCAATCTCTACATGCCCGGAAGTGGGCTTGCTGATCCCCGTGCAGATGCGGATCGTCGTCGTTTTCCCCGCCCCATTGGGACCCAGGAAACCAAAGACCTCTCCCGCCTGCACGTCAAAGTTGATATGATCTACGGCCAATACCGGCTCTGCCCCCTTGTTGTGCTGGCCGTACATTTTGGTGAGTTCCCTGACACTAATCACGCTGGACATCTTGGCCACCTCCCAAAGGATGTACCTGTTCGAAAGCGATGGAAGACAACCAGGGGCGCCTGCCTGGGAGGACAGCCCCTGGTCTCCCCTTCTATGGAAGCGAACTCGTGCTGGATGCCCCTTCGCGGATTGCACAATAACGCTGGCCCATATAGCCTGTCCGGCCCAGAGAGATATATCCATATTCGCCCGGATGTACATAAGTGTATGTTAGGTGTGCCCTTGCGTCAAACCCCATCCCGTATCCCCGGATTCTCCCTGCTTGGGCGGCAACCCGATTTCCTTGACAGTAGCCGGCTGCGGACCTATGATGCAGCCCATCACCACATGTAGCACATAGGGGTTCTCTACGAATACAATTGGTCATGGCATCCTGAGACGATTGGTCAATCGCAAGCAACAGGTCCTATCTCGGAAAGGAGACCAACATGCCCAGAGCCTTCCAGATTCCTCAGGGTCCCTTCCAGCCAACCTGGGAGTCGCTGCAGCATTACCAGACGCCGCAATGGTACCTGGACGCCAAGTTCGGCATCTTTGTCCACTGGGGCGTCTACTCGGTCCCCGCGTTCGGCAACGAGTGGTACCCCCGCAATATGTATATTCCGGGTTCCCGCGAGTTCGATCACCATGTGAAAACCTATGGCCCGCAGACCCAATTCGGCTATAAGGATTTCATCCCCCTGTTTCGCGCCGAGAAATTCGATCCCGATCACTGGGCGGGCCTGTTCCGGCAGGCGGGCGCCAGGTTCGTCGTGCCAGTGGCGGAGCACCACGACGGCTTTGCCATGTATGACTCGGCCTTGACCGACTGGTGTGCCTCCAAAATGGGACCTAAACGCGACCTGATCGGCGAATTGGCAGAAGCCGTGCGCAAGCAGTGGCTCGTCTTTGGCCTTTCCAGCCACCGCGCCGAGCATTGGTGGTTCTTTGACGGCGGCATGGCGTTCGACTCGGACGTGCAGGACCCGCGCTATGCGGGCCTCTATGGACCCGCCCAGCCGCGCACCACCCAGCCCCACGAGGCGCACCTGGAGGACTGGCTGGCACGCACCTGCGAATTGGTGGACAGATACGAACCGCAACTAGTCTGGTTTGACTGGTGGATCGAGCAGCCGGTGTTTGCCCCCTATCTACGGAAATTCGCCGCCTACTATTACAACCGGGGCGCACAGTGGGATCGGGGCGTCGCCATCAACTACAAGAACCAGGCCTTCCCCGAAACCGCCGCGGTATACGACATCGAGCGCGGCCAGCTTTCGGATCTGCGCCCCATCTTCTGGCAGACGGATACCGCCATCTCCAAAAACTCTTGGGGGTACGTACAAGAACAGCATTACAAGACGGCGGGGTCCATCATCGGCGATCTGGTGGACATCGTCAGCAAGAACGGCGCGCTCCTGCTAAACATCGGCCCCCGCTCGGACGGCACCATCCCAGAGGCAGAGGAGCAAATCCTGCTAGAGATCGGCCAGTGGCTCGCATTGAACGGAGAAGCCATCTACGGCAGTCGCCCGTGGCAGGTGTTCGGCGAAGGCCCCACGCAGATCGTCAGCGGCTCGTTCAGCGACACCAAGCGGCAAGAGTTCACCGCCCAGGACATGCGCTTCACCACCAAGGGGAACGCGCTATACGCCATCCTGCTCGGCTGGCCAGAGCGTGGCGAGGCGGTGGTGCAGTCCCTCGGCTCGCAACTGCGCCTGTATAACGCCGAAATCGGCAAGGTAGAAATGCTGGGCGTTCGTGAGCCGCTCCAGTTCTCTCGCACCACCAGGGGCCTGCGGGTCAAGCTCCCCGCCGAAAAGCCCTGCCAGCACGCCTACGTGCTCAAAATCACGCCCCAATAACCCCTCAGCGCAAGCAAACGGGCGAACCAGCAATTCCGGTTCGCCCGTTTCATAGACTATTAGACCGCCCGGCAAGCTTGCCGACCTATGGTCGATGGGTGAAGGAACTCCCCCATCTTCAGCCCTGGGCGCTCGCCTCGCGCAGGCTCTCCGCGCACCAGGGTCGGATCGCCTCCGGCTGCAAGTTGATCTGCGCCAACCCAGGAGCGTTCACCCACTCTGGAGTATAGCAGTTGTCGGGCCCCTGGCGCTCTCGCTCCGGGCCGCCCAACACCAGCCCCCCGCCGAGCGTGTGCGCCAGGAAATAGTGCTCCACCCGCCCGCGATTCGCCAGCACGCACAACTCCCGCGCGATGGTCACGGTCAGCCCGGTTTCCTCCTGTACCTCCCGCGCGCACGCCCCTGCCGGGGTTTCGCCCGGCTCGATGCCACCACCCGGCAGCACGTAATAGTCCCGCCCGGCCTTCTGCCGATGGATCGTCAGCAGGCAGCCGTCATAGACGACAACCGCCACGGCCCGCTCGCTCATCTTGTCCGCCTCAAGTTCCCTCTCCCAGGGGGATCATCATTCTCCCTGGACTCTGGCGATAACGATTCGGCAATCGTGGACATGGAATGCTCCTCAGGCAGGATGTTGCCATCGCTACCCGGCTCCAAGAGGAGGACGCCCTATGCTCACCCGTATTCTACATGAGAATGAGCAACCATGCACGTTCGTCGACGCCTTGCATTTGCCGCTCAGTGCATCCCAACTCCGGCACATCATCCGTATCGCGGATGCGTTGCTGGTAACCGATGCGCCCAAGACGTTGGCCAAACTCCAGCACGCCCACGAGAGCAAGAAGCGCCAGCGCATCCAGAGGGGCTGGAGTACCTGGGCTGCGACGTGGGAGCGGGCGGCTGGAGCTGTTTGGCATCCAATCTTATCTGTGCGAACGCACCGTGCGCCGATTCAGCGGAGCGTGTCTTGTAGACTGTTTATTCTTACATTCCCCTCACAAGCCGTCGGGCATGGGAGGATAAGCCTGTTTTGTCGTTCCCTGCACGCGGAAATGCTGGTTTTTGGTGGTTTGCCCCACCCGTGCTATACTGCGGGGCGGAGGCGCTCCTTCCGCCTCCATCTCCTCAACCAAGGAGGCAAGTTCCTATGTCTATCCGCAAGAAGAATTGACCTCAGCTTAGCTCCCTTTGCCGTCCGCCATCCGCGCGGACTAGTTTCCTATTCGCCGGTTCTGCACGTGTCCTGACTGCGTGCCTCCCATTTCCCGACAAAGGAAGACGAACATGGTCACTTTGCGCCGTCTGAGCGCCTATTTACGTCCCCACTTGCGTCTGCTCCTGCAACTGGCCATCTCCATGGCCTGCGGACTCGGAGCCGAGTTGCTGTTGCCCCGGGTAGTGGGGCTGATCATCGACCGCGGAATCGCCACCAAGTCCATGCCGATAGTAGTGCGCTACATCGGCCTACTGGCGATGATTGCCGTATTTCGCGCCTGTAGCCACTTTAGTTGGGGCTATTCCCAGGAGCGAATCGGTCAGGAAGTCATTCGCAGCCTGCGCCGTGAGCTGTTTGTGCGCCTGCAGCGGTTATCTTTTGCCTTTTACAACAAGAACAACACCGGCGACCTCATGTCGCGCGTGACCAGTGATGTCAACTCGGTGATGGAGTTCTTTGGCTTTGGGCTGGCCGAAATGATCAGTTGCACCCTGATGTTCACCGGCACGGTAACCGTCCTGTTGCTGGCAGATTGGCAACTGGGGCTGGTCGTGCTGCTGCCCATCCCGGTGCTCATGCTGGTAGTCTATCGGTTCAGCAGCATCATCGGCCCGGCCTGGGAGCGCATCCGCAAGGAGATGGGCAACCTGAGCACCACCTTGCAAGAAAACATCAGCGGCGTGCGCGTGGTCAAGTCGTTTGCCCGCGAGAGCCATGAGATTGGCAAGTTTAGCAAGCGCAACAAGGACGCACTGCAAGCCAACTTGGTGCGGGCGAACATCGAAGCGCGCACCTTCCCGGTTATCAACTTTATTACCGGATTTTGCTTCCTGCTGCTCTACTGGTATGGTGGCCGCCGGGTCTATGATGGAGACATGACTCTCGGCACGTTTTTCTCTTTTAACTGGTACCTTTGGGGTTTGATCTGGCCTATCCGGTTCCTGGGCTATCTGATCAACGTGGCCCGCAAGGCCATCGCGGCTGGCCCACGGGTGTTCGAGATCCGAGACTCGCAGATGGAGATTCCGGAGGTGGCGAATGCTCGCGAGATGCCCGCGATTACCGGGCATGTGCGTTTTGAGGATGTCCACTTTGCCTTTGAGGATGGCGACGGGACGCCGGTTCTGCGCAATCTGAATCTAGACATCCAGCCCGGCCAGATCGTGGCCGTGCTGGGCGGCACCGGCTCGGGAAAATCCTCGGTGATTAACCTGATCCCCAGGTTCTTTGATGTGCAGCAGGGGCGCGTCACCATCGACGGCGTGGATACGCGCGACGTGACGCTGGACAGTCTGCGAGGGCAGATTGGCATCGTGCCTCAGGAAACGTTCTTGTTCTCGGACACGGTACGCAATAACATCGCCTTTGGTCGGCCAGACGCCACCCAGGAAGAGGTGGAGGAGGCTGCCAAGGCGGCCCAGGCCCACGACTTTATCATGGCACTGCCCAGGGGCTACGAGACGCGGGTAGGAGAGCGCGGTATCGGCCTGTCGGGTGGGCAGAAGCAGCGCATCGCCATCGCGCGGGCGCTGTTGACTAACCCGCGTATACTGATACTGGACGAGGCCACATCGAGCGTGGACGCCGAGACGGAACACGCGCTACAGGTCGCACTGAATCGGCTGATGCAAGGCCGCACCAGCCTGGTGATCGCCCAGCGGCTTTCCACGGTCAAGAACGCCCACAAGGTAGTCGTCATCAAGGATGGGGCGGTGGTGGAAGAGGGCACGCACGACGAGTTGTTGCAACGGGGGGGCGAGTACACCGAGATCTATCGGCTGCAACTACGCCCGCGCGAGGATCTGGTCTGACAGGCGTAGGGACAACCGCTCCCCCCGGCCCCTCGCCAAACCTGGAGAGGGGGAGAGGAACCGGCAAGGATGCCGGCGGTCCAAGCAGACCCTCACCCTGGTACGCTCCCGCGCACAAACTAACGATGAGGTCATACGATGACATACGACCAATACGAAGAGATCGAAGAAGCGGAACAGAAACCGTTCAACTATGCCTACTTTGAGCGGATATTGCGCTACACGCAGCCATATCGCAAGCAGTTCCTTCTGGTGGTGACTGTGATGGTGATGAGCAGCATGATGCGGCTGGCCGAGCCGTATCTACTGCGCACCGCCGTAGATGTGGGTATCACAGGCCGCAACCTGAAGGTGCTGAATACCGTCGCGCTGGCCTGGCTGGTCTTCCAGTTGTTGGGGGCGTTGTCGGACTATATCCGGGTGCGGATACTCAACCAGACCGGCCAGAGCATCCTGTTCGACCTGCGCCAGCAACTGTTCGACCACCTGCAATGGCTGTCGTTGCGCTTTTACGATGGTCGTCCGGTAGGGCGGATCATGTCGCGAGTCACCAGCGATGTGGAGGCGATTAACGACCTGATCAATAACGGGCTGGTAACAGTTATCTCACAGGTGATCAGTCTGGTGGGGATCATCGTGGTGATGTTTGCGCTGAACGTGCGCCTGGCCCTGATGGCGTTCATCGTTATGCCCGCGATGGTCTATATCGTGGCGCGGCTGCGGCCCGCGATGGAGGGCGCCTGGCGCAACGTGCGCAAGGCCAACTCGAACATCAGCACGAACCTGAACGAGTCTATCACCGGCATCCGGGTGACGCAGGCTTTTCGCCGCGAGAAGCTGAACATTGATAAGTTCGGCGCGCTGAACGACGAGTACTATCATACGTTCATGCGAGCCATCAAGATCGAAATTCTGTTCTGGCCGATGGTGGACATCTTTGCGCTGGCCGGAAACTGTCTCGTGTTGTGGATGGGCGCGCGCATGGTGATGGAGGACCAACTGAGTATCGGCTATATCCTGGCGTTCACCGACTATCTGTGGCGTTTCTGGGAGCCGATCAATGCGATCAGCCGGGTGTACAGCCGCGTGCTGAGCGCCATGGCCTCGGCGGAGCGCATTTTCGAGTACCTGGACACCCAGCCGGAGATCGAGGAAGCGCCAAACGCGGCGGCCTTGCCACCCATCCAGGGCGATGTGCGGCTGGAGAATGTGACCTTCCGCTACACGGACGGGGACAAGGATGTGCTGCATGACATCGATCTGCACATTCTCCCCGGCCAGACGGTGGCGTTGGTCGGTCCCACCGGCGCGGGCAAAACCAGTATCATCAACCTGCTGATGCGCTTTTACGATCCGCAGCAGGGGCGCGTGCTGGTGGATGGGTATGACGTGCGCGGGGTTGGCCTGGCTAGCCTGCGCTCGCAGATGGCGCTGGTGTTACAGGATTCGTTCCTGTTCTCTGGCACGGTGGCGGAAAACATCCTGTACGGCTCCATGGATGCCACGATGGAAGATGTGGTCAGGGTCTCCAAGGCCGTGCAGGTGGACAAGTTCGTCCAGCAGTTGGAGAACGGCTATGAGACGGAGGTAAACGAGCGCGGCGGGCGGCTTTCAGTGGGGCAGCGGCAGTTGGTCTGCTTTGCGCGGGCGCTGCTGCGCAACCCCAGAATCCTGATCCTGGACGAGGCCACGTCGAGCGTGGACACGCAGACAGAGAGCGTCATCCAGGAGGCGATGCACACCCTGCTGGAAGGGCGCACGGCGTTCATCATCGCCCACCGGCTGAGCACCATCCGCCGGGCGGACCGCATTTTCGTGATCGAGGATGGCCGTATCGTAGAGCAGGGGCAGCACGAGGAGTTATTGTCGCTGGAGGGGCACTATGCCCGCTTGTATCAGCGGCAGTTCTCGGCGTGGGAAGCGGAAGAGATCGAGCTGCCGCCCGCCAAGATGCCTGAAACGGCGGACCAGGTGCCGTCTGAGGGCGAGCTAGGGGCGGCGCTGGTGTAATGCCGTATCCCGGTATGCGAGCTTGCGAAAGTAGTTGTGGGGCCGAGTCCCCCTAACCCCCGGCACTACGTGCCACGCCCTCTCCCAGGGCTCATCCTTATACGCGAGTCATACCCTCACCTCCGGCCACTGCGTGGCCGGAGGTGAGGGGCTCCCCTGGGTCGTCGCTATCCCACCCTATACCCCCCTATGGCATGCTCATTCTTGACTAAACGGCTAAACTAATGCTATAATGGAGTCAAGGAAATCACGGCCCGCCGCACTCGACGACCGGAGCGGGCCTATTGGAGAAATGACGATGGCCAAAGAAAACATCCAGATAGATATTACCGGCATGACGTGCGCCAGTTGCGCGCGCACCGTCGAGCGCACGCTGGAACGCACCGAAGGCGTGGAGGATGCCAGCGTCAACATCGCTACCGAGCGGGCTTCGGTATCCTTTGACCCTACCGTTATCCAGGTGGCCGACCTGATCAAACGCATCGAGGACAGCGGCTATGGCGCGCGCACCGAGCGCGTGATGCTGCCCATCGGCGGCATGACCTGCGCCGCCTGCGTGCGCCACGTGGAGCGCGCCTTGGGCAAAGTAGAAGGCGTGACGACGGTCAACGTGAACCTCGCCACCGAGCGTGCTGCGGTAGAGTACCTTCCCGGTGTAGCCACCCTGAGCACGATGGCCCAGGCCGTAGTGAATGCGGGCTATGAGGTATTGGAGGAGCAGCCGGAGGCTGTTCTGACCGAGGAAACGGACCCGGAGCTGGTCAAGCGCAACAAGGCCCGCCAGCGCATGGTTGTGGCCTGGGTGCTGACCGCGCCCGTGCTCGTGTTGATGACGCTGAGTATGGTCTTTGGCATCGCCTGGCCCAGCATGATGGCCGTGGAGATCGCCCTGATGGTCCTTTCGCTGCCGGTGCTGGTCTGGCCGGGCCGTCCGACCTTCCGATCGGCCTGGAGTTCGCTCACCCACGGCAGCGCCAATATGGACGTATTGATCGCGATGGGTACGACAGCCTCGTGGATCAGCGGGCCACTGTCCCTCTTTATGCCCATTGCCAGCTATGCGGCGGTGGCGGCCATGATCATGGCGATTCACCTGACGGGGCGCTACATCGAGGCCAACGCCAAGGGGCGCGCCTCGCAGGCCATCCGCAAGCTGCTTCAGTTGGGGGCCAAAACCGCCCACATTCTAGCGGACGGGCAGGAATACGAGGTGCCACTGGCCCAGGTCAAGGTGGGCGACGTGATGGTGGTCCGTCCGGGCGAGAAAGTCCCCACGGACGGCATGGTAACCGAGGGCGAGAGTGACGTCGACGAGTCCATGGCAACTGGCGAGTCCATGCCTGTGCTAAAGACTGTGGGCAACGAGGTGATCGGCGCGACGGTCAACCAGACGGGCTTACTGCACGTGCAAGCCACCCGCGTGGGCGCGGATACCTTTCTGGCCCAGGTGGTGCGCATGGTGGAAGAAGCCCAGGGCACCAAGGTGCCCATTCAAGAGTTCGCCGACCGGGTCACATCGGTGTTTGTGCCGGTAATCATCGGGATCGCCCTGCTGACGCTGGTGGGCTGGCTGTTCTTCGGCGGCACGCTGAACGTGATCCTGGCGCCCGTGCAAGCGGTCTTGCCCTGGGTGAACCCCGCCCTGACGGCGGCCACCCTGGCCCTGGTCGCTACCATTTCCGTGCTGGTCATCGCCTGCCCCTGCGCGTTGGGCCTGGCGACGCCCACCGCTCTGATGGTGGGTAGCGGCATAGGAGCCGAAAACGGTATCTTGATCCGCCACGGCGCGGCGATTCAGACCATGCGCAATGTGCGTATGCTGGTGTTCGATAAAACCGGCACGCTGACGCTGGGCAAGCCGCAGGTCACCGACGTGATAGCCCTGCAAGGCGACCAACGCGAGTTACTGAGCAAGGCAGGCTCCGCCGAAACCGGCAGCGAGCATCCCATCGGGCGGGCCATTTGGGAGTACGCCCGGTCACATGGAGCAACCGTCGAGACGCCTCAGATGTTCGAGGCAATCCGCGGCAAGGGCGTGTCTGCCCGCGTGCAAGAGCGTGACATCCTGGTGGGAAATGCCCGCCTGATGCGCGAAGCGGGCGTGGATATCGCCGCTGGAGAGGTTGACCTGGCCCGGCTCGAAACCGAAGCCAAGACGGCCATGTTTGTGGCCGAGGACGGACAATTGATCGGCGTGCTGGCCGTGGCCGACCCGATCAAGCAGGAAACGGCCGAGACCATCGAGGCGCTGCACAAGCTGGGCCTCAAAACGGCCATGCTGACCGGCGACAACCAGCGCACGGCGGAGGCCATTGCCCGCCAGGCGGGCATTGATCAAGTGGTCGCTAACGTACTGCCCGACGGCAAGGTGGCCGAGATTCAGCGCCTGCAGGAGCAGTACGGCACAGTGGCAATGGTGGGCGATGGTATCAACGATGCCCCCGCCCTGAGCCAGGCCAACGTGGGCATCGCCATCGGCACGGGGACCGATATCGCCATCGAGGCGGCGGACATCACCCTGGTGCGCGGCGACCTGTGGGGTGTGGTCAGCGCCGTCAAGCTGTCGCAGGCTACGTTCCGCAAGATCAAACAGAACCTGTTCTGGGCATTCATCTACAACGTGGTCATGGTTCCGCTGGCGATGCTGGGATTGCTCCACCCCGCCCTGGCCGAAATCGCCATGGCCACCAGTTCGATCACCGTGGTGACCAACGCAAACCTGCTGCGCCGGGTGGACATTCGCGGGCGCTAGGCACGGATAGCCGCACGGTAAATATACAACGCGCTCGAAAGCACGACGCGCTCGTCGCCGGGATAGCTCGCCGGCTGGCGAGCGCGTCGTGCTTTCAGGCGACATACATGGACCGCCGGGCTTCATCAGACCCTTTGGGTCTGCGCCGGCATCTGGCAAAGCTGTCACGGATGGCGGCGGTCCATCCCCACCTTCCTCCCCCGCTTGCATTTGCGTCCTGGTTCGTCCACAATGCGGGCAATAGAATGGCGCAACCTGCACTCCTATCAGACACCACGGAGGAAACCCATGAATATCCAGGTCCAGGCAGAGCACGGGATCATCTGCAGCCTGCCCCACGATCCGCTGGGGTATTTTGGCTGGCCCAGCGTCGCCCGTTGGGGCGATACGTTGGTGGCTGCCGCTTCCGGCCTGCGCACACAGCACGTCTGCCCCTTTGGCAAGACCGTGCTATTCACCAGCACCGACCAGGGGCACACGTGGTCCACCCCGCAGATCATCAACAATACCCCGCTCGATGACCGCGACGCGGGCATCCTCTCGCCAGACGGCGTGGGCCTGCTGGTGAGCTGGTTCACCAGCGATACCCGCCGTTATATAGAGCAAATGAGGGCATCCTATGGCAACGAAGTAGACCGCTGGCAGCCCATCCTGTCCCTGTGGACCGACGAACTGGTGAATCAGTGGTTGTCCTCGTGGGTGCGCCTCAGCCCCGACGGTCGCAACTGGGGCGCGCCGATTCGCGTGCCGGTCAGCACACCTCACGGCCCCATCCGCCTGCACGATGGCAGTCTGCTCTATCTGGGCAAGCGCATGTACACCCGCGACTCCTACCAGCTCGAAGGGGCCATCCAGGCCATCCGCAGCGGCGACGGGGGGCAAACCTGGGAGGAACTGGGCGTGGTGCCGCTGAGTGAAGGGATATACCGCTCGAACCTGCACGAGCCGCACGTCGTCGAGCTGGCTTCTGGTGCGTTGCTGGGCCTCATCCGCTATCAGCACAGCGCCGAGGGCAAAAGCCACCTCCCCTTTAGCATCTTTCAGACCGAGTCGGGGGATGGTGGCCGCACCTGGACCCCGGCCCATCCCCTGGGCGTGCACGGCTCGCCGCCCCACGTGCTGCGCCATTCCTCCGGCGCGTTGGTGTGCGTCTATGGCCGACGGGAAGTGCCCTACGGCCAGCGCGCCATGATCAGCCGGGACGACGGGCAGACCTGGGATATGGACTATATCCTGCGGGATGATGGCCCCGATGGCGATCTGGGCTACCCCGCCTCGGTGGAACTGGATGACGGCTCGCTATGCACCGTGTACTATCAAAAGCTGGCCGCCGGGGAAAAGTGCTCCCTGCTTTGGACGCGCTGGGAACTGCCCACCTGATCGAGCCTGCGAACACACGCAATGCAAAAGGCAGGAGGGGTGAAGCATACCCCTCCTGCCTTCTCATGCTATGCAGTTAGTCCAGGCTCTACAGGTCCTCGTTGTTCCGCGATTCGACCAGTTCCTTGGCCCGCGCGATGAACTGCTCTACGGGCATCGCCCCCAGATTCTCGTTCGTGCGCAGCCGCACGGCCACCGCGTCACTCTCTGCTTCGCGATCCCCAATCACCAGCATATACGGGACCTTTTCCAACTGGCCCTTGCGAATCTTGGCGTTCATCCGGTCGCTGCTGTCGTCCAGCTCGACGCGCAATCCCGCTGCCTTGAGCCGGGCATAGACCTGCTCCGCGAACTCGTGGTGGCGGTCTGCAATGGGGATGATCCTGGCCTGCACGGGAGCCAGCCACAAGGGAAAAGCCCCCCCATACTGCTCGATCAACACCCCAAAGAACCGCTCTAGCGAGCCGAGCAGCGCCCGATGCACCATATAGGGTCGATGTTGCTGCCCGTCCTCGCCCACGTAGGTCATGTCGAACCGCTCCGGCTCGTTGAAATCGAACTGGATGGTCGTCATCTGCCATTCGCGGCCCAGCGCATCCTTGATCTTTAGGTCAATCTTGGGGCCGTAGAACGCTCCGCCTCCCTCGTCCACCTCATAGGGCACACCCTCGATCTCCAGGGCCTTGCGTAGCGATTCGGTCGCCTGCTCCCAGCGCGCCTGCTCACCCACCGCTTTTTCGGGGCGCGTGGACAGGTAGGCCTTGATATCGTGGAACCCAAAGGCATACCACAGGTCCAGCGAGAACCGCAGCACTCCCAGGATCTCGTCCTCGATTTGCTCCGGCGTGCAGATGATGTGCGCATCATCCTGCGTGAACCCGCGCACCCGCAGCAGGCCGTGCAGCACGCCGCTCCGCTCGTAGCGATAGACCGTGCCCAACTCTGCCCAACGCAGCGGCAGGTCGCGATAGGAGCGCGTCTGCGTCTCGTAGATCAGGATGTGGAAGGGGCAGTTCATCGGCTTCAGGTAATAGTTCTGCTCGTCGATGGTCATCGGCGAGTACATGCCCTCTTTGTAAAAGTCGAGGTGCCCCGACGTCTCCCACAGCCACGACCGCCCGATATGTGGCGTGTACAGGATATCATAGCCGCCCGCATAGTGCCGCTGCCGCCAGAAATCCTCCACAATCACGCGAATCCTGGCCCCTTTGGGATGCCAGTAGATCAGGCCCGGCCCGGCCTCCTCGTGCGTGCTGAACAAGTCCAACTCGCGACCCAGACGCCGGTGATCGCGCCGTTCCATTTCCTCTAGACGATCCAGGTAAGCCTTGAGCTCCTCTTTGCTGGGCCAGATCGTGCCATAGATGCGCTGCAACATGGGATTATGCTCATCCCCGCGCCAATAAGCCCCCGCAATGTTGAGGAGGGCAAAGGCGTTGTGCCGCAGCTTGCCCGTGTCTTCCACATGCGGCCCACGACACAGGTCGACGAAATCGCCATGCCGATAGACCGTGATCCGCTCGCCCTCCGGCAGCTCCTCGATCAGTTCCAGCTTGTATGGCTGGCCCTGGAACAGCCGCCGAGCCTCCTCGCGAGAAACCTCCTCACAGACAAAGGGCTTGCGCTCCTTGATGCTTTCCTTCATCTTCTCGGTTATCTTGGCCAGATCATCTGGAGTCAGAGGACGGGGCAGATCGAAATCATAATAGAATCCGTTCTCAATGGCCGGGCCAATGCCAAACTTGACGTCGGGGAAGATATCCTTCACCGCCTCGGCCATCACGTGCGCAGCAGAGTGCCGCAGCATGTCCAACTCCGCTTGCTCCTTCTTCTCCATTTTGTCCCTCCGCGTGCAAAATAGTCGCGAGCGCTGACGCCGTACGGTCATCAGCGTGCTCCTCTCTGATAGGTCACGCCGAAATCCCGCGTTTCGGCAATAAAAAAAGACCTGTCGCCTTGGGGCGAGAGGTCTCCTGAACTCGCGGTTCCACCCAAATTCCGTGGTGCGCGCCGCCTTACGCGGGCGGGGCATCACGCTCGTGGTAGCCGATAACGGGGCGACCCGGGGCCCTATAGTGGGACGCTACGTCCGTTCCAGAGCCGGTTCACAGGGGGTTTTCGCCGCCTTCCAGTCGTGGAGGTTCTCAATCGGTGACCTCCGTTCCCTGTCGCCTTCCGCGCAGCTACTCGTCCTGATCGTAACCTTTCGTGGCCGGTAGATATACTCCCCGACCCATTCGATTGTGATCAGTATAGCACAAAGGCCGGACAGTGCAAGTCCTGTATTTCGCCATTGTATTGACAACCTTGACAGGAATTCTTGCCTATACTATAATGCCCACAGTGGCCTTGAGATTTGCCTGGAGATTTTATTCTGTCTTCATGATAAATGGGCCATTGCACAGACGATGGAGGCTAGCATGGGTCGCTCGCAGACCCCAGTAGTGGCACGGACGCCCGGGTTCCTGTTACTCGCCCAGCCGGAAGGTTCCTCTACTTCCGGACTTGTCAGCCCTCAAGTCTTTTACTCACCTGCTAACGAGCCTCAGGCTCGTTGTACCCTGCTACACATTGCTTTCACCTGGCATCGAGAAGCTAGGCAGCTCGATTTCGCCTGTCAATAGTCTGTGAGCACCACCAATCTGTAGATAAGCCATCTGATTTCTTATTGGGTCCATATAGATTCCGTAGGTGCGCTCCCGGCACGTTGAAGGGAGTGGGAGTTGGGTATCGAGCAGCAACTGTGTCCCGCCAATCCACCGGACACGGGCATGATTTTTTGTTGTCGCTCCGATGGTCGTTCCTATCCCCACCCTATCCTCCGTCTGCGCACGCGCCCAACAGATGGCTTTGCTCCCGAATAAGCTATGAATGGGGAGTATCTTGATCGCACAAGGCGTGTGATGTGGATCACCTGCAAGTTCGGTCAGGCTGATCAATAGGCACACCCCTTGCGGTGTGAAAGGAGGTCCATTCGCTCCAAAAACAGGCCTTGATCGCAAAACGTCGAGTTATGTCATTCCTTCAATATCTCAGGAGGTCAAGATGAAAGCATTGTGGACACGCAGGAATTTCCTGCGGGCCGCCGCCCTGTCGAGTGCAGCTCTGTTGGCTGCTTGTACCAAAGTCGTCGAAGTCGAGAAGGTAGTGACCAAAGAGGTCGTCAAGGAAGTAGAAAAAGAGGTCACTAAAGAGGTTGAGGTCACCAAAGAGGTCGTCAAGAAAGAGACCGTCGTCGTCGAGGTAGAGAAAAAGATCGCCCCCTTGTTCGCCAACGAGGACGGCAGCTGCCCCAAGAAGGTCACTCTGACCGTCGCCACCCACGGCGACTTTTCCTCCCGTAACCAGGACGCCCTGTTTGGCGTCGGCGTGCTGATGAACGAATGGCAGGCCATTCAGCCCTGCGTCAATATGGAAGTGCAGACCATGCCACAGGGCACGTCGCCCAGTGTCTCTGTCGAGCGTTGGACCGCCGGCACGCACGCAGACGTGGTCTTTACCTGGGTAAACGCCCAGCAGGCAGGCACCGAGAACAAGTGGGTTGTCCCGATGGAAGAGTACTTTGACCTGAAGAACCCCTACTCGGACAACGAAACCTGGTACGAAGATTTCCTCTATCCCGAGAACTTTTACACCCCGCATACCGACGGGCACAACTACTGGGTGCGCCCCGGTGTTCGCCCCGGCAGCAACGGAATGGTCTCCTTCTTCTACAACCGCGACCTGTTGATCGAGGCCGGTGTGCCCGAAGACCAGATCATCCCGAAGACCTGGACCGAGTGGTTCGACAACTTTGAGCGCATCAAGGCCATCGGCAAGACCCCCATCTTTATCCCGTTGGCTGGCATGACGAACTGGGAATGGTCGGGATGGTATGTCGGCCATACCGGAGATTTCTTCAGCGGCAACCTGGCGGAAGAGCTCTACTCCATCATGGAAGACGGCACGGAGAATACTCAGGGCACCATCTCCGCGCAGAAGCTGGTGCGAGCCGTCATCGAAGGCAAATGGACCCTCGAAGACCCGCGCGTCTGGGAATTCTTTGAGGTCAGTGGCAAGCTGTTCGACTACCTGCAAGCCGGCTATGCCGCTCCCGCCGAGTTCGTTGCCGAAACCCCGACCGACTTTTTGCGGGGCGATGTGGGCTACTGCTACGCTGGCGTCTGGCGCGTGAGCACAGTCTCGCGCTACCCCAACCTGCCCTTTACCTGGGGCACCGTGTACTATCCCAAGCCAGACCGTGAGTTCAGCCAGTACGCTACCGACCACTACAACCCGGACATGGGCCAGAGCCCGGCCACCTGCGAAATGGTGCACCTGGCCATCTCCGCTACGGCCGCCGAGGACCCAGACAAGCTCAAGGCCGCCCTCGACTTTGCCATGTACCTCACCGCGCCCAAGTCCAACGAGACCTGGTGCCAGTACCAGACGGTGCCCTGCACCGAGCCTGGTACCAGCTTTGAGGAGATCGTTGGCGACGATGAGGAAAAGCGCATGCAGATGTACGGTTTCTTCAACCCGCCGCGTGATGGCAAGTACGTTGCCCGCGGGACGATGAACCCGGTCAACTGGCTGCCCGGCGGCTCCACCGAGCTCAACCGACGCTTCACCGAGTTCCACGAGGGCAAAATGACCAAAGAAGAGTTCATCAACTCGATGATGAACGACATCGTGCTGAACGCCAAAGACCAGTGCAAGCATAACCTGGAAGTTGGCGTGCCCGGCTGGGAGTTCTGCTCCGAGTTGGACCTCGACTAGCCTCGACGTTCTGCTACCAAGCAAGGTGGGCCTTATCGGCCCACCTTGCCACTATGTATAGCCCGTTTGGATGTTGATCCACCGAGCCAATGGAGATGAGGAATCATATGTCAAGCCGGGTACCATCTATCAGAGGCAGACGCTACTGGACCAGGCTGGGGATCCTGGGATTGAGCCTCTTTCTAGTCTTTCACCTGTCCTTCTCCGTGCTTCTGCGATATGTGCAAGCCCAGGAGGAGGTTGAGCGCCACTGGATACCCATTGCCGATAGCCGAGTCGCGGTATGGGCCTTTTCGCCCAATTACGACACCGATCCCCTGATTCTTGTCGGCACAGCCGCCTCGGAAAAGGAATCCTTGCGGGGTATCTACCGATCCACCGATACGGGATACACCTGGGAAGACTCGTCTGCGGAATTGCTCCCCAAAAAGCGCCATTACTATACAGATATCGAGTTCTCTCCCAATTTCGCCGAAGATCAGACGGTCTGGCTGTCAGGCCATAAAACCGGCCTGGGACGCACGGAAGCTTTCGGTGGCTTCTGGCAATCCACAGATGGCGGCAAGACCTGGACAGAGATCGAATATAAGGGGTTCCCATTCCGTCAGTTGACCCAACGTGTCTCTCAGGATATCGTCGGTTTCGAAGTATCCCCTTACTTCGCCGAGGATGGAATGATGATCGCGGCCGCGGGCGGCGAAGGCATTTACGTCACGAAAGACAAGGGTCTCAACTGGGAAGTGGTAAACCCCGTCAAGGACGCGCTGAGCATCTACACCCCGCCCAATTGGCCAGACGAACCCTTCCTGGCGGTAGCTACAACGGGCAGTCAGGTCATGGTCTCCACGGATGGGGGCAAAACGCTCGAGTCGCGCTCCCAAGGCTTGCCCGCACACATGAGCGCCGTGCGCGGCATCATCTTCTCGGATAACTTTGCAGAAGACCGAACCATGCTCTGTTATGGCGCGAACGGCGTGTTTATTAGCAAGGATGAGGGCAATAGCTGGCAAGCTGTAGCCCAGTCAGACACATCTGTCACCATTACCAGTATGGACGCCGTTGGGGACTTTACGGAATCCGGCAGTATCGCTTATGGTACGGATAGGGCCGAGTTATTCCTGAGCGATGACATGGGTCAGACGTTCCAGTCCCTGAACGCGGAATCGCTCTTGCACTATCCCGTGGATACGGTTGCCTTTCCACCGGACTATGCGGTCAGTCGTCAACTCTTTATTTCCGGACACGACGGGATGTTCGTCTATGGTCATGGACAAGGCCCTGGGGCGGCAGCCACAGCGCAAGCCATCGCGGCAGACGTGGATGCCACTCGGGTAGCCCGCGCCACGGCCGCTGCTGGATTCGAATTCGTGCCCGAAACAAGCGATCGGGTAGAGACGGGCTGCACTGCCTACTCCATCGCACCGACGTTATTCTTCCTGGTTCTCCTCGGTCGGCGCATGTACCCGCATGGGTAGTGACTCGGTTACCGAGTAGCAGGAGTGAAGAAAGGACAGACACGTGACCACCGTTCCTAATCTCAATCCAGCGCTACAGCCACAACGAGGTGCACCAGCCCCCGGCCGGATAGGCTCCCTGTGGTCAAAGGTTTGGGAAGCTCGTTCGCTGTACCTGCTGATGTTGCCGACCTTTGCGCTGATTCTGACCTTCAGCTATGCTCCTATCGTCATGGGCTTTTACTATTCCTTCACCCGTTACGATGGGATGCACGCCTTCTGGATTGGCCTGGAGAACTATCGCCGCATCTTCCAGGATCCAGCGATGGTTCAATCCTACAAGAACATCGCCATCATCCTGCCGTTCCAACTGGCGGTTGGTATTAGCATGCCGCTCTTTGTGGCCTGGCTGATCTACCACCTGAAGCACGAAAACCTGCGCTACTGGTTCCGGGTGATGTTCACCGTGCCTATGGTGGTGCCGGGCATCGTCATGCTGCTGATCTGGATATTCATGTACACCCCTACGGGCGGCGTGAATATCATCCTCAACCTGGTCGGCCTGGATCATCTCACCATAACCGCCGGAGGAACCCCGCGCGCCTGGCTGGGAGATCAGAATACTGCCCTGGCAGCCATCCTGTTCATGGGATTCCCCTGGGTCAGCCCGGTGAACATGCTCATCTTCCTGGCGGGCCTGGAGGGTATCTCGACGGAAGTCATTGAGGCAGCTCGCATGGATGGGGCGAACACCTGGACGATGTTTCGGAGGATCGAGTTTCCCATGATCATGGGCCAGGTTCGTCTGATCATGGTGACCGCCACGATTGGCGTCATGCAAGGCTTCCAAAACATCCTGGTAATGACCCGCGGTGGCCCTGGGTATGCCACGATGGTGCCCGCCATGCGCATGTACGACACCGCCATGCCAGAAAACAGCCTGGGAGTCGGCTCTGCGCCTCAGATGGGCTTTGGCGCAGCCATTGGCGTGTTCCTGTTCCTGGTTATTGGCCTCATCACTATCATTAACCTGAAGGTCGTCCGTTCAGCCGAACCGGAGATTACCCGATGAGAAAAAAGACCCAAGCTCGCACCTTGATCACAGTTGCTATTCTTGTTGCGTTCTTCCTCATCTCGATGATCCCGGTGGCGGTGATGTTCATCCGCTCCTGGAAAAGCTTGCCGCAGGTGGGCCAGTCGCAGATCTTCCCGACGCTCCCCCTGCACTATGGCAACTATGTGATGGCCTGGGAACTGGTGAGCCGTTATGTCCTGAACACCGTCGCCATCGTTATCATGGCGGTGGCTGGCGTAGTGTTCCTCTCGTCCATCACGGCCTATGTGTTCGCGCGCTATAACTTTCCGGGCAAGAATGGCTTGTTCGCCATGTTGATCGCGTTGCTGATGATCCCGGGCGTAATTGGTTTCGTCCCTTCCATCATCCTGGTGCTCAAGTATATGGGCCTCAGCAACAACGTTCTGGGAGTGCTCTTCCCCTATTGGGCAGGCGGCCAGATCTTTGCCGTCTATGTGCTGCGCACCTTCTTCGAGGGGTTGCCGGAAGAAATGTTCGAGGCCGCCCGGCTGGACGGCGCTTCGCACCTGGGCCTGTACTGGCGCATCACCATGCCCCTCTCGGGCTCTATCCTGAGCGTAATCGCCATCCTGAACATCATCAGCACCTGGAACGACTATGTGTGGCCGCTGATCGTGCTGGCCGATGAGAAGAGACGCACCATCGCTGTCGGCCTGACCTTCCTGCGCGATACCAAGCACCCTGACCCCGGCACGGAAATGGCAGCCTATGTGATCGCTTCCATCCCGATGCTGCTGCTGTTCATGGCAACGATGAAGACCTTTGTGCGCGGTATTACCGCTGGAGCCATCAAGGCCTGACCGTTGAGGAGACCCGCAATCGCATAACGCCAAGCGCGCCAAGCTGGCGCTTTGCTAGACAACGAACTACGCCGGGCAGTCTCTTTTGGGGCTGCCCGGTCTGGTTATCTCCCAGCCCCCTACCTTACACTTGGCAAGTCCCTCTCAGCCCTGCTTCCCTTCCCCACAACAGGCATTGACAGCCGGTGCGGTCTGTGCATAATGGACCCATAGCTACAAGCTGCCTTGGATTCAGTTGCATCTCACGTCTCCGCAGCAGAAAGGCGCCGAGAACGCGGCTCTCTGGCTGGATTGGTATCGTACCGTTTGTGAGGCCCGTCAAGTTTGTGGCTATGGGCCGACCGCGGTGATTGAGTCTGGCATACTGGTCCTTTAAGGAGGGAACGATGACCGAGAACCCATCGTCCAATGTCGCGACTGCTTCCGAGCAAACGTTTCTCAAACTGCGCCGGTTTAACGCGTTCATGGGAGCGCTGCACCTGCTGCAAGGCATCCTGATGATCTTGCTCAGCAACGCCACTACCTACCCGATCTACACCAACTTTCTCCGCTTTGATCGAGCTACCTTCTCGTTAATTCCGAACCCGACGCTGCTCTATGAACTCCGTTTTGGCCCGGCTGTTGCCGCTTTCCTGTTAATCTCGGCCGTAGCCCACTTCAGCCTCGCCACCTTTGGCTACAGGTGGTACGTCAAAAACCTGAAAAAGGGCATGAACCCGGCTCGCTTCTATGAGTATGCCCTCAGTTCGTCGCTCATGATCGTCCTGATCGGTATGCTGGTGGGCATCTGGGATCTGGGCGCCATGATCCTGCTCTTCGGCATCAACGCTACGATGAACCTGTTCGGCATCATGATGGAACTGCACAACCAGACCACCCAGCGCACGGACTGGACAGCGTTCATTTTCGGGTGCTTCGCGGGTATTGTCCCCTGGATCGTCATCGTGCTCTACTTTGCCGGAGCGCTCTCCTCGGCAGGTGCCGAGCCGCCCGCGTTCGTATACGCGATCATCCCCACCATCTTTGTCTTCTTTAACATCTTTGCGATCAACATGTTCTTGCAATATAAAAAGGTGGGGCCTTGGAAGGACTATCTCTTTGGAGAAAGGGTCTATATCATTCTCAGCTTGGTTGCCAAGACGGCGCTGGCCTGGCAAATCTTTGCGGGAACCCTGGCCCCGGTCTGAGTCATAACTACTATTCCAAACCGGGGGTTGCGCATAGTCGATCCCCCGGGACAGAAGGAGCCATCCCATGAACGGTGCGCAGTGGCTGGTGCGGCAGTTACAACGCTGGGGCATCGAGCAGATCTTTGCCCTGCCCGGTAACGGGTTGCCCCCCTTTCTGGATGCGCTGGTCGATGGGGATATCCAGGTATTGGACGTGCGCAACGAGCAGGCGGGCGCCTATATGGCCGATACCTGGGGAGCCATGACCGGTCGTCCGGGAGTGATCGCCGTCAGCGCCGGGCCAGGGCACACCAACGCACTCACCGGCCTGGCGAACGCCTGGTGGGATGGCCGCCCCATGCTGCTGCTCAGCGGGTGCAGCCCCCAGGACACCGAAGGGGCAGACACCTTCCAGGAACTGGACCAGGTGAGCATGGCCAGCCCGGTCTGCAAATATGCCGCCAAGGTGCACTCCATCGAGGCGTTGCCCCAGCAAGTGTCTACCGCCCTCTCCCTGGCAGTCAGCGGGCGGCCCGGCCCGGTACATCTCACCATCCCCACGGACGTGCTCTCCGCCCCCATAGATGAATCACAGCTCCGCCCTGGGCCGATCGGCCTGCTGCAAGCGTGCCCCCGGGCCGCGGGCGCCCCCCTGCTGGTATCACAGGCCGCCGACCTGCTCGCATCCGCCCAAAAGCCGTTCCTGCTGGTTGGCAGCGGCGCGTTCTACGCCCGCGCCTGGGACGCGCTGCATACCTTCGCCGACCTGACAGACATCCCCATCCTGTCGCATATCTGGGACCGCTGCTGCATCGAGCAGGCCATCCCCCAGTATGTGGGCGTGACGCGTGGCGGCCATGTTACCAACAGCGCCCTGCCCAAGCTGGCCGAGGCGGATGTAATACTCACCATCGGCGCACGCATCGACTATCGCGTGGACCAGGGCCGCCCGCCGATGTTCCCCCGCCAGGCCAGGGTGATCCGCGTGGATAGCGACCCAGCAGAGATCCGCCGCAACCTGATCCCCGATGTGGGCATCGAGGGCGACCCGCAAGCGGTGTTGCGGCAACTGGCGCAAACGATCACGCAGATGGGCACGCCCCCGCACCATGCCTGGCTGGAAGAGGTGCGGGCGGCCCGCCGGGTGTTGCTCGACAAATGGGCGCAGTTGGGCAATGAGGACACCTGGCCGCTGACCTCCGTCCGCGTTTGCCGCGAGGTCGAGCGCTTTCTAGGGCGCGAGATCACCCTGCTCATCGACGGCGGGAACATCGGCCAATGGGCGCACATGCTCCTGTTCGACCGGCATCCCTCGCACTGGTTGACCTGTGGCGCGAGCGGTGTGGTGGGCTGGGGGCTATCGGGGGCAGTCGCGGCCAAACTCGCCAGACCGGGGCATCCTCTGTTGCTACTGAGCGGCGACGGCGCGGCGGGGTTTAACCTCAGCGAGATCAGCACGGCCCTGCGCTTTGGCACCCCTTACGTGGCTGTCATCGCCCATGACGGGGCCTGGGGGATCGTCGCAGAGGGCCAGCCAGAGGGGCGGCGTATCGCCAGCCAGTTCGGGGAGATCCGCTTCGACCGGGTGGCGCAGGCCCTGGGCGCGCGGGGCGTGTACATCGAGCAGGCTGCGCAGCTTGGCCCGGCCATTGAGGAGGGCCTGCAGGCCAACACCGTGACCGTCATCCACGTGCCCACCCAATGGGCCAGCCTGCACACCTGGGAGGAGCGTTTCGGGCCGGGGCGCACCACCCCATAACAGCGCTCTCCACGGACCGCCTTTCATGTTTTGCGTGTGATTTCGTGGTCCCTGCTTTTGTGTATTCAGTAGTCAACCTGGCCCTACCGCCACACCAGCGGCACGTAGCAGGCATACGGCTGCTCCAAGGGCACCGCCTCCCTGTACCATACGTCACGGTTGTCCGGCGCTACCTCTGACAGCCAGATCACCTGTGCCGTCTCCCCGGCGGCCAGGTCTACCCCTATCGGCTGAACCAGGTCGAGAGCCACATTCGACACAGCGTTCCACATATCCGTCGCCAGGTTCCCACGCACATACTGCACGGCAAAGGTCGCTGTCCAGGCCAGATGCCCCTGGCCGCCGCCATCGACCACCAGCACGGGAACGTGCGCAGCCTCCTCCCCGGAGCGCTGCACGGGCTCCATCCAGTGCCCGCCCACCATACGGGCCAGCAGTATCACATCCCCGTCGAGCCGATTCTCCTCCCAGGCCAGATACGCGTCCCCTTGATGCTCGGCCAGGGAGGGCCGCTGGGAGTTGGTCTGCGGCGAAGCCGACACATCCACCGGCAAAGACCAGCCACTTGCCGTGCGCCGACTGGCGAATACCTCCATCGGAAAGCCCACATCATACACATCCTGCCACGCTACCCAAATGCCATCTGACGCACCAGCCACAACCGGGTAGATGCCCTGAGCGTGAGGCACAGGCCCGCTCGACCAGAGCAGACCATCGTCCGACTGGGCCAGGTAGATTACCCGCGTATCTCCCGACGCCTCGCTCCATACTACCGCCAGGGTCTGAGAGACTACGGCCACCGCAGGCAACAGCGACTCCCCCGTTGTCTGGGAGACGTTGACGGGCAGGCCCCAGCCCGTCTCCTGTTGCCACGCGATCAAGTAGATCTCGTCATTGTCCTCGAAACGGTTGGAATAGACCAGATAAACCGTCCCAGCGCCAACGGTCGCCAAGTCGGGCGAGATCCCACTGCCTAGACGAGTCGAAGCAGACCAGCCCTCGTCGGTCTTGTAGCGGTGCCACAGGTCCCCCGCCTCGCTCCATACCACGTGCGTCCGCCCGGCAGCGTCCACGATGATGCTCCCCTGCTCCGTGTCCACCAAACTTGCGCTGATGTTCACGGGAGTAGACCACCCGCCTCCCGCCTGGGCGACGGCAGGCGGCCACAGCACCAACAGTGTTAGCAGCGCGCTCAAAACAGTCCGCACGTTCACGATGTTAGGCATAGCGATTCCTCCATGCAAATGGCCTCGAAACGCAACCAGGCTGCTGGCAACGCGCGTCACCAGCAGCCTGGTCCTGTCAGCGTGTCACAGGACGACCCGCCGCGTTATGCAGTTACCGCCACCAGGGCGGGAACAGATCGCGCAGTTTGCCGGGTCTGACGGCCGGGGCAATCGTAGGAATCCCCTTGATCTCCTCGATGGCCTCCTCAATCTCCTCAATGGCTTCATCGATTTCCTCAACGACATCCTCGCCAATCTGCTCAACAATCACCGGAGTACCCTCCGGCTGCACCTCGGCGGCCATCGCCTGGATACTCGTGGCCACATACCCCTCAGGGGTGCTCTCTGCGATCACCTGGGCCAGGTAGCCGGTCTGCAGCTCTCCCTCGATTTGGGTGTCTCCATTATATGCCACCCTGGTCGAATTGACTATGATGTAGCCATCACCCGCCTCGTTGATAACACCCTGCAAGTGGAACGTTCCCTCGGGAGTCACGCCAGGCTGGGGCATTTCACTTCCCGGCTCAAAGGTCGTGATCGCGATAGCCACATAGGTCCCTTCGGGGGTGATCCGCGCCCGCACAGCGACCATCCGTCCCACTGATAGATCGCCCTGAATGTCCGTGGTTTCATCATAGTAGATCCTGGTCGCGTTGGCGACGATATAGCCCTCGCCAACTTCGGTGATGTATCCCACCATGTGCAACTCGCCCTGCGGGGTCTCCCCCGGCTGCGGGGTGACGAGAGGCTCTGGCGTCAAGACAGGCGGGATGGTAGGAAGCTCCGGTACGCTGGTGAATGTCTTGATATGCGTGGCCGAATAGCCCGAATCGGTCACGATCGCCCTGACCGCCGCCAGCAGGCCCACTTCCAGCGCGCCATCGACGCGCGTCTCATCAGTATAGGCGATGTGCAGATTGTTCACCACGATATAGCTGTCGCCCGCCTCGGTGATATACCCCACAACGCGCAGGGCTCCGGGGTTTTCCACAGGGATCGTCGTGCCGTTGATCTGAATGCTGCTGGCGACAAACACCCCGCGCGGCCCTTCATACCCCGTTACCGTCGCCTGTGCGCCGATCTGAGGGGTGCCCTCGACAGTGGTATCCGTCAACACAGCCACGGGCCTGCCACCCACGATCCACACACCCAGATAGTTCGGGCCGCGCGAAAAGTGCTCGATCGTTCCCGTAAACTGGGTTTCCTCAACATCCGAGTTCTCAATGACAATCCGCCGGGCATACAGTTTTTCGTCAGGGAGTTGTATAGCTTCCACGTGTGCCACCTTTCCAACCGCCGGAATGCCATCGATTTCGGTCCTGGGTGCTACATATACTGCCCGGCCCGCAATCGTCCATTTACCCAGCAGAAGCGGGGTAAAGCTCTCCATCGCGCCGGAGAACTCGACCTGCTCAGGCTCCCAGTCGGACGTGGTCTGCACGGTGATCTGGTCCGCCACCAGCGTACCATCCTCCAGCACTCTGGCAGCCACCTCGACGTGCATGCCAACCTGAGCGCGGCCCAGGATAGCAGTATCCAGGGTAACCCCGATCTCCTGGCCATCCACCACCCAGACAGAATCGCCTATGCGATCCAGGATGCCCTCGATCTGCACAAGGCGTTCGTCATCCACCTGGGCCACATGGACCGCAATAGCCACATAGCCTGCATCGGTGCCCTCAGCCATCACAGCCGCAAAGACACCCGCCTGCAACGTGCCACCGGTGAACTCGGTCTGCTCGTTCATGGCCACGCGGATGCCGTGAATCACGAAATACCCCTCGCCCACCTCGCTCACATAACCCGCCAGGTGGATATTTCCCTCGCTGATGGGGAACTCGGGTTTGACTCGGATCATCAGGGCCTTGAGCGCGCCATCCTCATACTGCTTGGCGATCAAGACCACGTGGGCACCGACTGTCGCCGGTCCTACATCTTCGATCACGATGGTGCCCTCTACCACTTCCACGGAGTGGTCGGCAATCGTCCAGGTGCCCACATGTCCTTCAGCAGGCCGATCCTGAATGACTCCTTCGAACTTGACTATCTCCGCTTCGGCAGTTTCCGTCGATGCGTTTCCCGTGAGCGCCGGAAGCAGCAGAACCGCCAGCATTAGCACAGCGACACATACCTGACGTGCTCTCCTCATACATTCCTCCCTTTCATGCTAGGCGCAAAAGCCTCGGGTTCCTCTATCCCAAAGGAGGGATAGATTGCGCAAAAAGTACACCGAACGGCTCTACACCGATCAAATCACCTGGGCAAAGCAAGTGAATGCTGGCGCGCGCGCCCGCCAGAGCTGCAAAACGGCAGACATCAGCGAGCAACCGGTCCCTCTGCTACGGGAAGACTACCAGCGCGGTCCCTGCCACCAGGGAGGCCCTTCCGGCATAGAGAGGGGCGGCCCTGGCGTAACAGCCGGGGCTGCCTCTGGAGAGGGTGTGCGAAGATGCAAAAGGGTCAGGATAGGCCTGGCCGTAGGAATGATGGGCGTCCAGTCCGCGGGAGGTGTCGGCCAGCCAGAAGGCGGCGCGGTGGCTTCGGTCGTTGGTTGGCCTGGCTCGCCCGGTGGGGCGGGTGTGGGAGTGCTCTGCTCAGCAGGCGGCGCTGCGGAGGGAGTGACCTCCACCGTCGCTCCCGGTGACGGCCATAGAGTTGCCAGGATTGTAGGCAAGATTTGGGGTGGCCGCCCGGTAGGACGCGGCCAGGTTGTCGGCTGGGAGGATGTGGGCCAGGCTGTAGGCATAGGCCAGGTGGGCCGCGTCGGACGTGCGGTCAACTGCGGTATTATCGTCGGTAATACCGTCTGCCACCTGGGCGGGATCGGCAGAGTGCCGGTAATGGTCAACGAAGGTCGCAGAGTAGCCAGCAGTCCTCTGTCCGGGCCAGACGTGTCACTGGGCCACACCGTGGGCGCGGCAGACGCGGTCTCGCTGGGCTTGGGGTCCTGCGAGGGCGACGCCACAGGGACAATCGGCGCATCCGTGGGCGTAGACGTATCAGTAGCCGCCGCAGAAGGCGAAGGAATGCCACCAGCAGGGGCCAGCGCAGTAGCAATCGAGCCGGGCAGCGGCATCAGCGTCCCGCTCGTCGAAACGGCCGCTCCCTCTCCCGGGGCTAACTCCAGCCGGTTGCCATCGGTCGCCACCCGCACGCGTCCCTCCAGCACGCTCACCTGGGTTTCCCCTTCAGGGCTTACTGATACAGCAAACACCGTTCCCCGCACCGTCACCAGCGCGCCAGGGGCCTGCACGCGAAACGCCGATCGGGAGTTGGGCAACTTGGAGACATGATAGACCACGTAACCGGCGTCCTGCTGGATGGTGATACTGTGCGAACTCCCCAGCAGCCCCTCCCGCAACGTCGCCAGCGTCACCTCGGCGCTCGACCCCATCTCCAGCGAGCTTCCATCAAAGAGGGTCATCACCGCCGCATCGTCCGCGGCCCGCAGCCGAGCGCCTTCCTGCAGAGGCTGTTCCTCCTGGATGGGCTGCCATTCCGCATCCTCCGGCTGACGCACCTCCAGCGATGTTCCCTGTGGGGCCACCATCGCTTCTCGCACGGGGACCGTTGGCCCGCCGACGACGTAAAGCGACACGGTCAACACCAAAAATAGCGCGGCCGCCATCCCCAGGACCGGGCGCACCCACGCAGGTTGCGGCCCCGAGAACTGGGGCATCCACCTCAAGCGCGATGACGTGCGCGGGGGACGATAGATAGCCTTGGCTTTGGCGGCGAGTTCCGCCGGGGGTTCCATCAAAGGCTCGGCCCTGGCCACAGCCAGCACGCGACGCAGGTAGGCCAGATCGGCCTCACACTGCTCGCACCCTGCCTGGAGATGCTCCTCCACCTGTACGCGCAAATCCTCTTCCAGGTGTCCATCCAGCCAGTCTATCAGATTCTCCAGAGTTATCGGGTGCCTATCCATCGTTAATTCATTCCCATCGTGCGGAGGATCTCGCGCATCTTTTGCAGGCATCTCGCCCGTGTGGGGCCAATACTGCCCACGGGCATTTGCATCTGGTCGCCAATCTTGGCATAAGCCGGTTCGTCCGGGTCAAAGTACAACAACCAGAGCAACTCTTGGCACTGCCCCCCCAGCCGCTCCAGGGCCTCTGATATCAACGCCTGATCGCTGGTTAGGCTGACAAACTGCTCCGGCGTCACACCGGGATTATCGCTGGCGAGAGAGGCCAGCACGACCTCTTCATCCACCGGTTCCCGGCGTCGTTTGCGCGACACGGTCCAACTCTCGCGTTGGGCCGCGATGATCAGCCACTTGGCCAGCCCCTGGGCATCGCGTAGGGTGTGCAGGTGCTCAAACAGGGAGACAAACACCGTCTGGAAGACGTCCGCCGCGTCCTCTTCGGAAAGGCCAGCGCGCATGGGGACAGAGTAGACCAGCCGCTTGTAGCGTTCTACAAGCGTGTCCCACGCCCAGCTCTTTCCCTCCATGCAAGCGCTAACCAGTTCTCCATCACACAGTTCAGCAGACACGGCCCTTCCCTGGGAGCCCCCTGTCATTTATCAGGAGGAACAAATCAGAGGATAAATACAAGGTCGAATGAGCGGTACTATCTTAACGGTTCCTATCTATTCAACCAAATCCATCGCCACTTGTCTCATTACGGTAGCCGCGCCTGCGGGCCGCAGGCGCGGCTACCCCCACTTCCCCCGGAGTGTCAGCGCGCCTGAATCTCGGTAAACGCCGTCATGCCCCAACGCAACCCGTCTTCCGGTTTCGACTCCATGTCCAGCACTGCCGTGTAGACCCTGTCGCCACGATAGTCGCTGGCTAACAAGCCTACCTGCGACACGGTGCCAGCAAAAGTCTTGCCGGGCAGCGCATCCACGGTGATCGTCGCTTTTTGCCCCACCCGTACCTGGTTGATGTCTACCTCGTTCAAGTCTTCGGTCCGCACCCGCAGGCGGGTCAGATCGCCCAAACGGACTGCCACGATCTGCGCGGAGGCAAGCTCACCCTCTTGTACCAGGATATGCCCCACCGTGCCATCGAAAGGCGCGGTCAGCACGGCATCCTGCATCGCGTTTCTGGCCGCCATTAACGCAGCCTCAGCCTGGGCGACAGTCGCTTCGGCGATGGCAATATCCTCCGCGCGAGTCCCTGCCTTGACCAGATCCGCCTCCGCCTTGGCACGCTGAACCTGGGCCTGGGCAGTCTCGTGTTGCGCGACGGCCTGGGCAAGTTGCCCTTCCATCGTCTGCACATTCGCCTGAGCCTCCAGCACCTTGGATTTGCTGGTCTCTACATCCGCGTTGGCCTGTTGAAGCTGGGCCTGGGCAATCTGCACGCTCGCCTGGGCCTGCACGACCGTCGCCTCGGCCATGGCCCGATCTTCCGCGGAAGCCCCGGCCTTGAGCTGCTGGAGTTGCAGGTTGGCGATTTCCACCCTGGTACCTGCTGCCCCCACCTGCCCCTGGGCCGCCTCATATTCGGCCGAGTTGCCCCCGGCACCACCCAGAGCATCCCGCTGCCCCTGATAGCCCCATAGCTCGTTTTCCGCCTGCTCAATCTGCTTCTCAGCGATTTTCAATTCCAGAGCTGTCGGCCCGGCCACCAGCTTGTTCAGGCTGGCCTGGGCGCTGCGCAGGGCCGCATTCTCGGCGGCCACATTGGCCTGCGCCACGCGTGCCGCAATCTGCGCCGACGGAACACCCGCCTCGGCGTTGCTCAGCAGCGCCTGGGCCGCGGCCAACTGGCCTTTGGCAACCTCTATCGCGCTCTCTGCTGCCTTGGCCTCTGCCTCGGCGATAGCTACCGCCGCGTCGGCTGACGCAATCTCTTCCGTGCGCGGCCCCGCCTGCGCCTTGGATAGCTGGGCCTGGGCCTGTTTCAGCCCCGCCCCAGCCTCCGAAACGGCCTGCTCCAGGTCGCGCGTATCCAGTTTCGCCAATTCCTGCCCGGCAGTGACCTGATCACCCTCTGCCACCAGCACCTGTTGCACACGACCTGCCACGTTAAAGCTCAAATCAGCCTGCCGGTAGGGCACCAGAACCGCTTCTGCCAACACATTGCCCGCCGATGTCTTGCGCACCTGTGACGTAGCAGTAGGCGAGGCCCCTTGAGCAGCACTGCTGCCCCCGGCGCAGCCGGTCACCACCAACACCCCAACCAACCCGACCAGCCATAAAACGACCATCCGCCGCTTGAACACGTTCCCTCCTCCTGTCACTCGAAACGCAGCACTTCGACCACTCGCACCTGGGCTGCACGTCTGGCAGGCCAGTAACTTGCCAGGATCGATAGGATAACCACTATTCCCAACCATAGCACCACCCCACCTACCGAATAGCGGAAACTCAGGGGCACCTGTAGCAGCGCCACCCCCACCGTTTGCCCGAAAAAGCGCGCGCCCGGCAAGCTGATGGGGACGGCGAACAGCCAGCTTAGCACACCGAGCAGCACCCCCTCCGTGACGAAAATGCTCACCACAGCCATAGAGGTGGCCCCGATGGCCCGCATCACTCCTAGTTCCCGGCTGCGCTCCATCACATTCATCGACATGGTGCCCATCAGGCCCAGGCTGCCCACTACCGCCGCCAGCAGCGCCATCACCAGCATCAGCGAGAGGATGACGCGGAATTGCGCGCGGTTTTGCTCCCGTATTTCGGTGGCGCTCCGCAAAAAGGCAGCGGTCATCCGCTGCTCCCCGTAAGCCTGCTGCAAGTCATTCAGCAAATGCTGCTCGGCGGCCCGGTCGCTCTGCTCCGTCCGCACCATCGCCAGCGTCCCACGATTCACCGTGCCCACCGCGCGCGCCAGCGTGGGCAGCGGCACAAAGCAGTCGCGCTGCTGGTTGCCCACGCTGACAACCAGCCCCACCACCGTCCAGGTGGACGGGCGCCCCTCGATGGTCAACTGGAGTTCATCTCCTACGCCCAGCCCCTCGTCTACGGCAATTTTGTTGTTCAATAAGATGGCATTGCCGTCGTCGGGCGACAGAGCGCGCCCGCTCACGATGCGCGGGGTAAACAGCGTCGAGTCGGCGGGCAGCCCCATGACAAATATGTCGCTCTCCTCGCCGTTCGCCAGCCCAAGCTTGGCCGTGCGCTGGTCCCACACCTCTACCAGGGCCACCCCTGGCACGCTCTCGGCCACCTCGATGATGCGCGTTGACCGCTCCGGCCCGTTGAATCCTACCCATACATCCATGCCGAAATCGCCAATGAAATTGTCCAGGGTGCTGTTCAGGGAGCTGCCAATGCTCAACACCGTGATAAACATCACCCCGCCGATAGTCAGGGTGAGCAAGGTCAAGACCAACCGCAGCTTGCGGCGAAAGCTGTTGCGCAGGCTGAGGGCCACGGGGCGCGGCAACTGCCGGATGCGGCCAATCACCCGATCCAGCCAGCCATGCCCGAACTGTCCTCCTAACCCGTAGGTATTGATGGCCTGTCGCGGGGTGATCCGTGCGCCGCCCAACACCGGCCCTACCGCCGCCAGCGCGGGCACGGCCAGTGCCACCACCGCCTCGATCAGCAGCGCCAGGGGTACCACGCGAAAGGGTCCGTTGTCAATGTTGATCATCCGCAATAGCCCGCCCGCAACCCAATGTGTCGTCAGCACGCTCAAAGGCCAGGCCACCGCCAGCGCCAGCAGGCCATAGCACAGGGCCATCCCCAGGTAGAGCCGCATCACCCGGCGCGAGGTGGCCCCGAATACCTTCATCACCCCAATCTGCCACACCTGTTGCAGCATGATGGCACTCATGGTGTTGGCAATCAGGAATACGCTCAACCCCAGGGCCAGCAAGCTCAATACTGTCAGCACGACGGACAGGGTATCCAGCAGATCATGCAGCGGGTGCACGTTGGGATCCATGACCCGATAGCCCGCCACGGGCGCTCCCATGCGCGCCAGGCGATCCTCAATGCTCTCCGCCAGATCATTCGCTTGTTGCTGGTCAAAGGTCGCCAGGCGCACCGACAGGCGGTTGGGGATGGTCATCCCGGATATCCAGGCCACGGTGTCGGCTGTGGCGTAAAAAGTGGCATCGCCGCCAAACTGGGGCGGCGTCACCCCCAGCGCGCGCACCACTCCCTGCACCGGCATGGCCCGCTCCCGCCGCCCCACCTCCACCAACAGCGTGCTGCCGGACGGGATATGGAAATGGCGCGCGGATTGCCGCTCTATCGCCAGCGCGCGGCCCTCCGGCCATGCCCCGGCCACCAGGTTCATCCGGTCCATCCGCTGCACGTAATAGTTCTCGCGGGCCACCAGGTTGCCGCGCCGCCATTCCGTCTCGCCTTCCAGCTTCCAGCGGATCGTCGCCTGGGTGACTCCCTCCGCGTCGGCCACATCCGGTTCCCGGCGAATCCCCTCCACCACCTCTTGAGAGAACAGCGCCCCGCCGAAAGAGAGATGGGCAGGCTGCGTCGCCCGATAGTCCTGCGTCATGCGGGTGCGCATGACCGCCGACAACCCGAAAACCAGCCCCAACGCGAACACGCCCGCCGCAATGGAGAGGACCACCAACCCCGTCCGCACCTTGCTCTGGGTAAGATCGCGCCAGACCTTGCGCCAGATCACGTTCATGGCAGTTCGATCCTATCGCCCAGGGGCAGCGAAGCCTGCTTCTCAGCAGGCTCGACCTGGCCGTCGCGGAGATAGATCACCCGCTGGGCGCGTGTGCTGAGGCTCGCGTCATGCGTAACGAACAGCACGGTTTTGCCCCGGACAATCAGTTGCTCGAATAACGCGAATACCGCCTCGGCTGTGACCGAATCCAGATTGCCCGTCGGCTCGTCGGCCACCAGTAGCGGGGGGTCGTTCGCCAGAGCGCGGGCAATGGCCGCTCGTTGTTGCTCCCCGCCGCTCAGCAGGGCCGGGAGCTTGTTCGCGTGCGCGGCGATGCCCACCTGCTCCAGCAACTGCATGGCCCGCGCCTGCCGCTCCCGCTCTCGATGCACAGTGCAAAAGTCCATCGGCAACAGCACATTCTCCAACACCGTCAGAGTGGGCAAAAGCTGGAAGAATTGGAATATCACTCCCACCTGCCTGCCGCGCCAGCGTGCCAGGTCGTCCTCGCCCAGCGTGTGGATGGCTTGTCCCGCCACATATACCTCGCCGCGCGTGGGCCGGTCAATGCCCGTGATCATGTTCAGTAGCGTGGACTTGCCAGAGCCAGAAGGCCCCATCACAGCCACCAACTCGCCCGCCTCGACGCGCAACGTGACATCGCGCAGGACGGATACCACCCCCGCCCCCGATGGATATACTTTGCTTACCTGGCGCAAGTCGATCAGCGCGCCGTTCGCACCTTCAGAATTCATCTTGCGTCCCTTCTTCACCCACGCCCCGCCCATCTCCGCCCAAATTGCTCAGGCGGAAAGCCGGGGCCTATCGAACCAGGCTGGCGGAACGGGCCGCCTGCCGCAGTTTCCCGTCGGGCATAGTAGCTCCGTCGAACCTGGTGGCGATCTGCCTCGCCTCCGATAGATTCGCCCCGGTCAGGTCCGCATTCAAGAACTTGCAATCCACCAACTCGGCACCCGCCAGGTTAGCCCCCTGCAGATTCGCCCCGCTCAGGTCCGCGCCCGTCAGGTTGACCCCGCACAGATCGGCCCCCCGCAAATCCGCGCCCCGCAGGTGCGCCCACGTGAGGTTCGCCCCGCGGAGAGAGGTAGCACGCCCCCTCAAAATTACGCCGGTCAGGTTCGCCCCGGTCATGCTGGCCCCTTGCAGGTCGGCGTTAGTCAGGTTGGCCTCCCGCAGGTCCGCGCCCGTCAGGTTGGCCTGGGATAGATTGCACTCGGCCAGGTTTGCCCCTGCAAGCCGGGCCGAAAAGAGACTGACACCACTCAGATTGGCGCCCACCAATTCAGCGCCCGCCAGATCGGCATAGGCCAGCTTTTGCCTGGCGAACTCGCGCTCGCCCGCCTTGTACCGCGCCAATAGCTCGCGATCGTTCATCCTATCTCCTTGCGTGTTCCCCTACCTGTTCGTCTATCCGCCCACATCGGCAGTCATAACCGCCCCAACCGCTGCATCGCCAACTTGCCGCTGAACCTAACACCTGTTACCTGGATATGCCCCCAATCTTCGTGAGGGTGTCCGCACCTGCCACTGCCGATATTTGATCTCCCCTACTTCGCCTTCTACCACCAGGGCCCCCACGTAACCCGCACACGGCTCTAGCGCCGTCAGTGACCAACGGGTTACTTCCCTCGGGTCGCCGCAGGTACGCAACAGGCGAGCAGGCTGGCCCGGCGACAGGGACACATCGAACTGGTTCAGCGGCAACGATAGCCCCTCCCCGCGAGCCTTGATGTAGGCTTCTTTGCGGGTCCAACAGGTGTAAAAGGCCAGCCCGCGCATCTCAGCGGGGAGCGCCATCAACTCCTGCACCTCCCACGGGGAGAAGAACTGTTGGGCCACGAACAGAGTAGCCGCCTCGTCCGTGGGTTCGGGTTGCAGACGCTCCAGGTCAATCCCCACCTCGCGCCCCCGGGTCACGGCGAACAATGCCAGTTCTCCCGCGTGAGACAGGTTAAAACGCAATTCCCCTCCGCCGCACGCGGGGTCCAGGGAAGGCTTGCCATAGGGAGTGTACACAAAGCGCAGCCGGGCCGGTGCAACGCACAGGTAGTCGCCCAGAATGCCCCGCAGTGCCCCCCGCGCCACAACGAACTGCCGGCGGTCGCGGGCGAAGCGGTATCGCCTTGCCCGCTGCCGCTCATCATCGGAGAGCGTTGCGTACAGGCGCTCCAGGCAGCCCTCAGATATGTCTAGCCCCGTCTGCCAGATGTGCACCTCATTGTTCGGGATGTCTAGCATCGTTTTGCGATCCCCCCACAATGGCGCAGGCCACCGCCCATCAGGCCGCCCCTCCATTCCGCAGGTACGAACTCAGATCGCGGGCAATGGTCTGCAAGAGCAGATAGCGGTCCGTGTGCAAATAGAAATGATCGCCCGGAAACATGCGCACCGAAAAAGAGCCCGCCGTTTGTTCCCGCCAACCTTCCATGTGTCCGCGAGACACATAGGGGTCGCCCAGACCCGCCAGGGCAGAGATCGGGTGGCGCAAAGGCTCGTCGGGGCAGAACTGGTACGTCTCGCACATGGCGAAATCGGCCCGCAGAATAGGAATGAGCAGGTCGCGCAACTCGGGGTGCTCCCAAACCTCGTCGGGGGTGCCATTCAACCCGCGCACCCTGGCGACAAACTCGGCCTCTGGCAGCGCATGGATGGGTGCCTGCTCATCGGGCAACTGGGGCGCGCCATGCCCGGAGACGAACAGGTGTACCGGCTCGACCCCATAGCGGCGACGCAGGTGGCGGGCCAGTTCAAAGCTGACCAGCGCACCCATGCTGTGCCCGAACAGCGCAAAAGGCTTGTCCAGCGCGGGCAACAACCCCTGCGCGGCTGCCTCTACCAACGAGGACAACTGAGCACAGAGCGGCTCTGTCAGGCGAGCGCCGCGCCCCGGCAACTCCACCGGGCAGACCTCGATGGCAGGCGGCAGGCTATTCGCCCACGCGTAAAAGGCAGAAGCGCTGGCCCCCGAATAGGGAAAGCAGAACAGGCGCAGGCTGGCCTGCGGATTTGGCTTCGGGCAGGCGAGCCACCGATTGGCAACCTGTCCCGATCTGGTATTCGTTTGTGTACGCTCCTGACGGACGGTCATTCCTACCCCTTCCAGTCACAATATACTCAGCATACTCCCCTCGTTTGCCCGGCGGGCACGCCTCTGGCTCTAGCCGACGGCGAGGGGCTGCTCCGCCATTTGCCGATGCTCATCGCCCGTGAGCGATTCACGCAGGTAGCCCCATTCCTCGAAACAGGGCCGCCACTCCTGCACGAGTCGCTGGCGAATCGGATCGGGTAACGGCTTGTGGCTTGTCTTTTGATAGTTGGCAATGGATGCCACATATTCCTTCAGCTTGGGCTCTACCTGTGCCAAGCCGTCAAGGCCCAGCCCCTCGTAAATGCCCGCTACCTGCCTGACCATATCCTGCTCCAGGTCCTCGAAGCAGACCTCATAGTAGTGCCCCTGCGGGATCAGTTCGCGGTCCTGGAAAAAGGCGGCATACATCATCCGATAACGCCGGATAATCCCCTCTTCTATATAGTCTTCCCTCGGCACTTGCATGTAGAAATGGGGTACGGTCTTGCGGTAAAGCCCTAGAGTAGACTGAAAGACGCGATAGGGATTACGATGTATATGGACAAAGCGCGCCTCCGGAAACAGGTCCAGCAGAACCCGAATCCTCGCGGTGTGCGTCGGTGATTTGAGCAGCAGCGGGCGCTGGTAGCGGTAGGTTAGCTTGCGCAAAAACAGCATCAGGGCATTCTTCCATGCCTGAAGCTCATGGGGAGCGACATCGCGCAGAGTCAGGTAGCGATCATAGACGCTCTCCCGCGCTGGGAACGACCAGCCCATGAGGGGAGAGCAGTGGCTCATTGCCGCGATGGCAAACTCGTCTTCTCCAGGACTCACGGGCGTGATCTGCACATCGTCCATAGTCCTCTTCCTGGGCTGGATTCGGCTCAATGCCTCCAGAGCGGCTTCCTCTCTGGTAAGGAAAGTAGAAGGGTTGAGCACCTCAAAGAGGTTGGGATAGGCGAACCGCTCATCCAGCGTGAGGAGGTTATGCAGCAATGTCGTCCCACTACGCCAGTGGCCGAGCACAAAGACAGGCGGCTCGACATCAAGGTCTTTCGGAACCGATTCGAGCATCTGGAGTTCGCGCGTTCTCCTGCGCGAGTTGAGCAGGCTTACCAGCGTGACGAGCAGTGCTCGCCCCCAATAGCGGGGACTGACTGCGAATTTATTCTGTTGCAGTAGCTTCCACCACATATCTGCTGTTGTTCCAACCAGAGTATCCAATGCGCCATCTCCTAATCCTGCAAAAGTTGCATCTGCTCAGTCGTACCACAAGGAAACGAAAAACGCCATCATTCTCACCAACTATTCTGCGGCCTGCGCCTTGTCCAGATGGGCCTTTAATCTCTTGGCGAGGGAGCGAACGTGCGGCCGCCGCAGCATGGTCATATGATCGCCCCGTACATTCTCGACCTGTACACCGCCTTTGGCCAGTCGCCCCCATCCCAGGTCCGCTTCCTGGGAGGATTCGGGGGGTTGGTGTTTGGTGCGGAACAGGACAATCCGCCCCGGATAAGGCTTGGGTTCGTAACGCCTCCAGGCCTGATTGTGAGTCTTGATCGAGTAATAGAGATGCCGGAACTGCGACAGGGTAACGTCCTCACCCATCAACCTGAGGCGGCGCATCTCCTCCAGAATGAAAGCGAGTTGCTCGTCCTTTGTCATCCGTTCCAGTTCCTCTACTGGCGGCAGGGGCACCTGTTTGCCGAAAATGGACTGGAGCCATCCCACATCATCCTGCGGCTCCTCGCCGGGCATATCAGGCCCCTGGTCTAGCATCGCCAATAGGGAGACGCGTTCGCCCTGGGCCTGCAATTGCTGGGCCACCTCCAGGGCAACGACCACCCCAAAAGACCAACTACCCACCATGTACGGTCCCTTGGGCTGCACGCCCTGCATTTCCTGGATATAGTGAGCGGCCATCTCTTCGATGTGCGTCTGCAAGGGGCGATCTCCCTGGAGCCCCTGAGCCTGCAATCCATAGAACGGCTGCTGGCGATCCATCAGAGCCGCCAGCTCCAAGTACCAATGCACGCTACCACCGGATGGATGGATGAAGAACAGCGGCGTGTGGGTGCCTTCGGGCTTGAGCGGAACCAACGATGGCACCGCATCGGGAAACTCCTGGTGGCGAAGATAGTTCGCAAGCTGCTCTACTGTCGGTCCCTGAAACAGGGCGACCAGAGGCACGCTCCTGCCTAGCTTTTGCTCTATCCTTCCCATCAGCCGTACAGCCAACAGGGAATGCCCGCCCAGCTCAAAGAAGCTGTCCGTCACTCCTATCGGCGCGACGCCCAACAACTCTTCCCAGATGCGGACCAACTGATACTCTATCTCGTCTCTCGGCGCGATGAGGGGCTGTTCCCCCTCCGCGCGGGTCAGATCTAGCTCTGGTAGCGCTTTGCGGTCCACCTTGCCATTGGGCGTCAGGGGCAGTGCCTCCAGGAACACATAGGCAGAGGGGACCATATACTCCGGCAGGCGTTGTCCCAACAGAGCGCGCAGTTCGCTTACGGCAGGCACGCCATCCGGCTCTGGCACGATATAGGCCACCAACCGCTTCTGCCCCGGCGCGTCCTCCCGCACGACCACGGTCACGGCCTGTATGCCGGTCTGCTCCCGCAACGCCTCCTCGATCTCTCCCAACTCGATGCGAAAACCCCGCACCTTCACCTGGTCGTCTATCCGCCCCAGGAATTCCAGATTGGCGTCCGGCAAGTAGCGCACCAGATCACCCGTCCGGTAGAGCCGCGCCCCCGGCGCTCCGCTGAACGGGTCCGGCACAAAGCGCTCCGCCGTCAGCTCGGGGCGGCCCAGGTATCCCCGGCCAACTCCTACCCCGCCGACGTATAGCTCCCCGGGCGCGCCCACCGGCACTGGACGTCCCTGCCTGTCCAGCACGTACAGCCGCCCGTTGGCAATGGCCTTGCCGATGGGGATGCTCGTGGCCCCCTCCGATATCTCCTCTACACGATAGAAAGAAGCGGCCACCGTCGTCTCGGTAGGTCCGTAACCGTTCAGGAAGCAGCGCCCCGCGGACCAACGCCGGGCCACGTCCACCGGGCACGCCTCCCCCGCTGAGATCAGCGTCCTCAAGTCCGGTAACTCCTCTGCGGGCAGCACGGCCAGCAGGCTCGGCGGCAACGTGACCATCGTGATTCCCTCGCCCTGCAACAATCCCAGCAGGTCGGCCCCACTGAGCAACGTCTCTCGCCGCGCCAGGTACAGCCGCGCCCCCCGCAACAGTGGCGGGAAAATCTCGGACACCGAAGCGTCAAAGCTGAGCGAGGCGAATTGCAGCACCCGGCTCTCCGCCGTCATCTCGAACTGTTCCGTCACCACCCCTACCAGGTTGACCAGCCCCCGGTGGGTTAGCTGCACCCCCTTGGGTCGACCGGTAGAACCGGAGGTATAGATCACGTACGCCAGATTATCCGACGTCGTCTGATTCTCCAGGTCGCCCTCGGCTTCCTCTACAATGCGCGGCCAGTCGGCATCCAGCCGCACGACTTGCCCGGCATACTCCGGCAGGCGCTCCGCCAGCCGCTCCTGCGTCAGCAGCACCGGCACGCGGGCGTCTGCCAGCATATATGCCAGCCGCTCCGGTGGATAGTCCGGGTCTAGCGGCAGGTAGGCCCCGCCCGCCTTTAACACGCCCAGGATGCCAACCACCGCTTCCAGCGAGCGATCCACGCACAGCCCTACCAACGCCTCCGGCGCCACCCCTCGCTTCCGCAGGTAGCGCGCCAACTGGTTGGCTCGCCGGTTCAGTTCGGCATAAGTCAGGGATTGATTCTCAAACACGACGGCCACTGCCTCCGGAGTGCGCGCAACCTGCGCCTCGAACAACTCGTGCGCACACCGATCCTGTGGATAGTCTCGGTCAGTGGCATTCCAGCCCACCAATATCTGCTGCCGCTCCGCTTCTGTCAGCAGGGGCAAATCCCCCAGCCGCTGCTCCGGCGCAGCGCCCATTCCCTCTAACAACGTGCGCAGATGCCCCAGCATCCGCGTGACATCAGCCTCGGTACACCGCGCCGGATCATAGGCAATGCGCAACATCAGCTCGCGCGACACCCCGGCCACAACCGTGAACGGGTAGTTGGTCTGCTCCACCGAACGGAGGTCTTTGAGTGACAGACTGAAGGATTGCTCGCGGGCTACCGTATCGAGAGGATAGCTCTCGAACACCAAAATGCTCTCGAACATGGGCAGCCCGCGAGGTACCTGGCTCCACTCCTGAATCTGGATCAGGGAACTGTACTCATATTGCCGCTGTTCTGCCTGGCCAGACTGCAAATCTCGCAACCAGGGGACCAGGCGGGTTTCTGGCGAGACTTGCACGCGGATGGGCAGGGTATTGATGAACAATCCAATCATCTCTTCAACGCCCGGCAGATCCGCCGGACGCCCGGAAACGGTAGCGCCAAAGAGCACATCGTCTTCGCCGCTGTAACGGCTGAGCAGCAAGGCCCATGCCCCCTGTACCAGGGTGTTCACCGTCAGCCCCTGCTTCCTGGCCCATTCCAGCAGTCGGGCAGAACTCTCGCCGGATAGCCAGATCTCCCGGGTCGCGTGCTGCCTGGAAGGTTCGGCAGATGCCTTGTCCTGCCGCCCCATGGCCAAAGGCGTGGGCGTGGAGAATCCTGCCAGCTTTTGCCGCCAGAACGTTTCCGCCGCCCGCATGTCCTGCCGCTTTAGCCACGCGATATAGTCCCGATAGGGCCGTCTGAGAGGCAGACGCAGATCGCGCCCTTGCCTGAAAGCCTCGTAGAAACCGAATACCTCCCCGAACAGAATAGGCACGGACCAACCATCCAGCAGAATATGATGATGACTCCACACAAAGAGGTGGCTATCTTCCGCCGTGCGCATCAGTGCCAGGTGAAACAGCGGCGGCTCGGATAGATCGAACCCCTGCTCTCGCTCGGCGCGCAAACAAGCCTGCAACCGGGACTCTTGCTCCTCAGAAGTCAACCCCCGCCAGTCCTGCTGCTCCAGCGTCACTGGCACCTCGCGCCGAACCGCCTGCTTGGGCTCGTCCAGACCTTCTACGAAAAAGGCCGTGCGCAAGATGGGATGGCGATCTACTACCCGCTGCCAGGCCCGCGCGAATGCTTCCACGTCGAGTTGGCCGCGCAACGTGCAGGCCGTTTGCTCCACGTATACTCCTGACTCGGGGCCGTACAGGCTGTGGAACAACATTCCCTGCTGCATGGGCGACAAGGAATACAGGTCTGAATCCGTATAGCCACCAGCTTCGGGCGACAGACAGTGAGCAATCAACCCGCGCAGGGCCCGGATGAACTCGTCGGCAAACGCCTCAATGGTACTACGCCGATACAGATTGGCGCTGTAGGTCCACTCCAGGTGCAGCCGCCCGGCAAACACCCCCCCATTGATCTCTAGCAGGTGGCTGCGGGTGGCCTTCACGCTGCGATCAGGGCCGCGGGATTCCCCGGCGGGAGCCAGCCAGCTATCTCCCAGAGCCTGGTCCATCTGCCCCAGGTAGTTGAAGGCTATCTCTGCGCGCGCCCCGGCCTGTAGCCGAGTCCGCACATCAGCATCTGGACAGAGGTAGCGCAGCAGCCCGTACCCAACCCCATGCTGAGGCACACGCCGCAACAACTCTTTGGTTTCTCGCAGGGTCTCGCCCGGATTATCCTCCGATGGCACAGTCAGCCGCACCGGGAACATGCTGGTGAACCAGCCCACCGTCCGCGATAGGTCTACATCCTCGAACAACTCCTCGCGGCCATGTCCCTCCAGGTCCACCAGCAACGTGTGTACGCCCGTGCGCTTGCGAAAAGCCACGGCCAGCGCCGTCAACAAGGCATCGTTGATCTCGGTATCATAGGCTTTGGGCACCTCTTGCAAGAGCGCCCGAGTTTCCTCGGCACTCAGAGAGACGCTCACGCTCTGGGTTGAGGCTTCCGTGTTCTCTGCGCCTGGAAGGTCCGCAAGCCCGCCTGCAGAGTCCCGTACCACGGTCAACCAGTAATCCAGTTCCTCGCGTAACGCCTCCGATCCGGCATACTCCTGGAGCTTTTGTGCCCAACGCTGGAAGGAGGTCGTCTTGGGCGGCAAGCGTACCGGCTCTTGCTGGGCAAGCTGCTCATAGGCCGCCTGCAAATCCTCCAGCAGCACGCGCCAGGAGATCCCGTCCATCGCCAGGTGGTGGACGACCAACAACAACCGTCCCGGACTGTCCGTCCCCAGGTCAAAATAGGCCACTTGCATCAGCGGCCCCTCTGCCAGGTTCAGGCCAGCCTGTAACAGGGCAGCTCCCTGCTCGATTGCCACACGCTGCTCCTGTTCGGGCAGCGTGGTCAAATCCACCATCTGGAAGGGTATTGCGCCCTCCAACCTGGCATTGACCTGCTCCCATTGCTCTTTCGTCTGGCGGAAACGTAGCCGCAAGGCATCATGGTGCGCCAGCAACTGCTCGACTGCCTGTCGGAGTAGCTCCGGCTGTAATCGCTGGCGTACTTCCAGCAACAACGCCTGGTTCCAGTGATGGCGCTCGGGCAGCTCTTGCTCCAAGAACCAACGCTGAATGGGCGTCAGCGGCACCGGCCCTGTCACCAACCCCTGATCGGCATGTACTTCCGGTCCCTTGCCCGCTACCGCCGCCAATCCCGCTATCGTCGGGTGCTGGAACAACTGCCGGGGCGTGAGGGTCAGCCCGGCCTGGTTCGCCTTGGCGATCACCTGAATGCTCAGGATGGAATCGCCACCCAACTCGAAGAAGCTATCGTGCACCCCCACCTGCTCCAGGCCCAACACCTGCGCCCAGATGCCCGCCAGCAGTTCCTCCTCCGGCGTGCGCGGGGCCACGTACGCGCTCCCCAACTCTGCCCGCGTCACCTCTGGCGCAGGCAGCGCCTTGCGGTCTACCTTCCCGTTGGTGGTCAGCGGCAGCGCCTCCAGAAACACGTACGCGCCCGGCACCATGTACTCCGGTAGCTTACTCCCCAGGCGCTCCCGCAGTTCCCCAATCGTCGGCGCGTCCCCCTCCGGCACAACGTACGCCACCAGCCGTGGCTGCCCCGGCGTGTCCTCCCGCGCCAGCACCGCCACGTCCCGCACTTTCGCCTGCTCCCGCAGCACCGCCTCGATCTCCCCCAGCTCGATGCGGAACCCCCGCACCTTCACCTGGTCGTCGAGTCGGCCCAAGAACTCGAGACTGCCGTCCGCCAGGTACCGTGCCGCGTCCCCCGTCTTGTACAGCCTGCTCCCCGGCTCCCCACTGAACGGGTCCGGCACGAACCGCTCCGCCGTCAGGTCCGGGCGGCCCAAGTAACCCCGCGCCACCCCCGCCCCGCCG
>Ga0209347_1000320_pt1 | contig 131033 bp, 121 predicted proteins | sample AutmiccommuBRH23_FD_187382 | JGI IMG/M metagenome (GOLD analysis project Ga0209347, IMG submission 187382) | Deep subsurface microbial communities from Mt. Terri, Switzerland - Autotrophic microbial communities BRH/23 (SPAdes) (version 2) | ecosystem: Environmental > Aquatic > Deep subsurface... | reverse complement strand
CACGAGGGCACCGACCGGGACCGTCCCCCCGTCGAAGGCGTACGCGGCGCGCACCCGTTCCGCCCAGTCCGAGGTGCCCGACGACGGCGCGTCGGCACCCGTGGCGGGTGCGGCGGGCATCGCCGTTGCAGGGTCCTCGGCGGGTCGCGCGGCCTGGGCCTCGGCGGCCAGCCCCGCCTCGAGCGCGGCCGCGCGCGCTTCCGCTGCCTCGGCGACCGCCTGGGCGGCGGCGGCCTTCGCCTCTGCTGCTTCCGCTCGTGCCTGCGCCAGGGCGACCTCGTCCGCGGAACCACGCTGCTTGGTCATGGACAGCAGCGTAGTGAGCCCCCGCTTCGGCGAGCCGGGCACCGGGCGGCCGGTCACCTCTCCGGGTCCGGGGTCGGTAGCCTGAGCGGGTGCAGACCCAGGACACCCAGGCCCCCGACCCGGCTACCCAGGCGGGCGCAGCAACCCCGCCCGAACCGCCGCTGCGCTACACCGCCGCGCTCGCGAGTCAGATCGAGCTGAGCTGGCAGGACCGCTGGGAGGAGGAGGGCACCTTCCACACCCCCAACCCGACCGGCCGCCTGACCGATGCACACGGCAACCACGCCGATCCTGCCTCGCCGTCGTTCTTCGTGATGGACATGTTCCCGTACCCGTCGGGCGCCGGCCTGCACGTCGGGCACCCCCTGGGGTACATCGCCACGGACGTCGTCGGGCGGTACCGGCGGATGTGCGGGGAGAACGTCCTGCACGCCCTGGGCTACGACGCGTTCGGCCTGCCGGCCGAGCAGTACGCCGTGCAGACCGGGCAGCATCCCCGCAAGACCACCGAGGAGAACATCACCACGATGCGGCGCCAGCTGCGCCGCCTCGGCCTGGCGCACGACCCCCGCCGCACCTTCGCCACCACGGACAGCGAGTACGTGCGCTGGACGCAGTGGATCTTCCTGCAGATCTTCAACGCCTGGTACGACGACGACGCCCCGCGCCCCGACGGCGGCACCGGACGGGCGCGCCCGGTGAGTGAGCTGGTCGCGGAGTACGAGGCCGGGACGCGGGCGACCCCCGACGGGCGCAGCTGGGCATCCCTCGAGACGGTGGAGCGCCGCCGGATCGTGGACGACCAGCGGCTCGCCTACATCCGCGAGACGCCGGTCAACTGGTGTCCGGGGCTGGGGACGGTGCTCGCCAACGAGGAGGTCACCGTCGACGGCCGCTCGGAGCGCGGCAACTTTCCGGTGTTCAAGCGGAACCTGCGGCAGTGGAACATGAGGATCACCGCGTACGCCGACCGCCTGGTCGACGACCTGGACCTCATCGACTGGCCTGAGAAGGTCCGCGCGATGCAGCGGAACTGGATCGGTCGTTCCGACGGCGCCATGGTCACCTTCGAGGTGATCGGCGGCGAAGAGCTCGAGGTGTTCACCACGCGCCCGGACACCCTGTTCGGCGCCACTTTCATGGTCGTCGCCCCGGAGCACCCCCTGCTGGACGAGGTGCCGATGCACTGGCCGGACGGCACGCACGCGACCTGGACCGGCGGGTTCAAGTCGCCGATCGCCGCGGTGGCCGCCTACAGGGTGGAGACGGCCGGGAAGACCGCCGTCGAACGCCAGGCGGACGCGGGCAAGAAGACCGGGGTGTTCACCGGCCACCTGGCGACCAACCCCGTGAATGGCCAGCCGATCCCGGTCTTCACGGCCGACTACGTGCTCATGGGCTACGGGACCGGCGCGATCATGGCGGTGCCCGGCGGGGACGAGCGGGACTTCGAGTTCGCCCAGGCCTTCGAGCTGCCCGTCGTCCACACCGTCGCCCCGCCGGAGGGCCACGAGGGCGGCGCATGGGCCGGCGACGGGGCCGTGATCAACTCGGCCAACGACGAGATCACCCTGAACGGCCTGGACGTGACGAGCGCCACGGCGGCCATCACCGAATGGCTCGAGCGGCACGGGATCGGCACGGGGACGGTCACCTATCGGCTGCGGGACTGGCTGTTCAGCCGACAGCGCTACTGGGGCGAGCCGTTCCCGATCGTGTACGACGACGACGACATGCCGCTGGCGGTCCCGGAGAGCCAGCTCCCGGTCGACCTGCCCGACGTGCCGGACTACTCGCCGCGGACGTTCGAGCCGGGTGACGCGAAGTCCATGCCGGAGCCGCCGCTGGGTCGCAACACCGACTGGGCGGAGGTCACCCTCGACCTGGGGGACGGGCCCCGCACGTACCGCCGGGACACGAACACGATGCCCAACTGGGCCGGGTCGTGCTGGTACTACCTGAACTACCTGGAGCCCGGGGCGCGCGACGTCGTCGTCGACCCCGCGCTCGAGAGGTACTGGATGGGGCCCGGCCACAACGCCACCACCGAGGGGATCGGCGGCGTCGACCTCTACGTCGGCGGCGTGGAGCACGCCGTCCTGCACCTGCTGTACGCCCGGTTCTGGCACAAGGCCTTGTACGACCTGGGCCACGTGTCCAGCGCCGAGCCGTTCCACCGCCTGTTCAACCAGGGCTACATCCAGGCCTTCGCCTTCGCCGATGCCCGCGGCCAGTACGTCCCGGCGGACGAGGTGACCGAGGACCCGGACTCGGCCAGCGGGTATTCCTGGAACAGCCAGGAGGTGCACCGCGAGTACGGGAAGATGGGCAAGTCCCTGAAGAACATCGTCACCCCGGACGACATGTACTCGGCCTACGGTGCCGACACCTTCCGCGTCTACGAGATGTCGATGGGGCCGCTCGACCTGTCCCGGCCGTGGGACACCCGTGCGGTGGTCGGCTCGCAGAGGTTCCTGCAGCGGCTGTGGCGCAACGTCGTGGACGAGGACACCGGGGAGCTCACGGTGATCGACTCCGAGCCGGCCGTGGAGACCGTTCGGTTGCTGCATCGCACCATCGACGAGGTGCGCACGGAGATGGACGCGATGCGGTTCAACACCGCCATCGCTCGACTCATCGTCCTGAACAACCACCTCACCGGCCTTGAGGGGGTGCCGCGCGGGGTCGCCGAGCCCTTGGTGCTCATGGTCGCGCCCTTCGCGCCTCACCTGGCCGAGGAGCTCTGGTCGAGGCTGGGCCACGCCCACAGCCTCATCCGCGAGCCCTTCCCGGTGGCCGACCCCGCGTACCTGGTGGTCGAGACGGTCACGTGCGTGCTCCAGGTGCAGGGCAAGGTCCGCGACCGGATCGAGGTGCCGCCGGACATCGACGACGCGACGCTCGAGGCCTTGGCGCTGGACAGCGCGAAGGTGCAGCGAGCCCTCGACGGCCGACCCGTGCGCATGGTCGTCGTGCGGGCCCCCCGGCTGGTCAACGTGGTGCCGGGCTGACATGGCCTCCGTCGCGGTCGTCACCGACTCGACAGCGTCCCTGCCCGCCGGGCTGGTGGAGGCGGCAGGGATCGTCGTCGTGCCGCTGGACGTCGTCGTCGACGGGGTGCCGCACCGGGAGGGCCTGGACATCAGCCCGGCCCAGATCATCGAGGCCCTGCGTGCCGGCTCGGTCGTGCGGACGGCTCATCCCGGCCCCGAGGTGTTCGCGCGGGCCTACGCGCGGGTCGCGGCCCGTGGTGCGCGGGAGATCGTGTCGGTCCATCTGTCCGGCGAGCTCTCCGGCACCGTGACGTCCGCCGAGCTCGGGGCGCAGATGGCCGGGGTGCCCGTGCACGTGGTCGACTCACGGACCGTCGGCATGGGACTCGGTCTGGCCGTCATGTCCGCGGCCAGGGTCGCCGCCGAGCAGGATCGTCCGGACGGCGCCGCTGCCGCCCGTGCCGCGGAGCAGCGCGCGGCGGGCACGTCCGTGCGGTTCACCGTCGAGACCCTCGAGCACCTCCGCGCCGGCGGACGGCTCGGTGCGCTCGCGGCGACGCTCGGGACGGTACTCGGACTTCGGCCGGTGCTCACGATCCGGGAGGGGAAGCTCGAGATCGCGGAGAAGGTGCGCACCAGCGCCCGGTCCCGCGAACGGGTGATCGAGCTGGCCCTCGAGGACGCCTCCCGGAGGTCAGGGTGCGAGCTGGCGGTCCACCATCTCGGAGACCCTGACCTGGCGAACCGGGTGGCCGGCCGGTTGGCCGAAGGGTGCAGGTCCGGGGTGCGCGCGGTCCACGTCGCCGAGATCAGCGCCGTGATCGGCGCGCACGCAGGGCCCGGGCTCCTGGCGATCGTGGTGGCCGACGCCTGAGTCATCCGTCCCCGCGGACGCCGTGGGAGGCCGCTGCCGGCCCGGATGCACACCGGGGTCCGCCGACGTGGGCATTCCCCAAGGGCGCCGGGACCGCGCCCGTCGGGGAGGGACGTCTTCGTAGCGTCGCGACGTGACACCCGACGAGGGCACTCGGGCACGGCTCGCCCTGCTGGTGGCCTCGGCGCCCGCACAGGGCGTGCGCGGGTCCGGACCGTTCGGCGGCGGGTGGGTCCCCGAGCGTCCTCCGGCACCGGAGCGCTCCTCGGACACCGTCGTGCCCGATGGGCCTGTGGCACCGGAGCGCTCCTCGGACACCGGGGTGCCCGAGGACTCCGCCGTCGACGGACTCCGGCTCCGTGATCGCGCACTGGCCTCAGCGGTCTCTGCCTACACGGCGGCCTACGGGCACCCGCTCGAGGCGGAGACGCTCGCGGGCCCGGCCGTCACCCGGCGGTGGGCGACCCCAGCCCGCATGGCCGGTGCCGCCGCCGTCGCGCTGGTTCTGATCGGTGGTGTGGTGGTCGCGCGGGCCGCGCAGCAGTCACCAGGTGCCGTGATCGCGCTCGATCCGGCGGGGTTCGGGGCGGCCGCGCCCGGCGACGAGGCGCTGCACGGTGCCGAGCCGGCGGTGCCGGAGGCGCGCGTGGTGGTGCACGTGGTCGGCCAGGTGCTCGACCCCGGGGTGGTCACCCTGCCGGAGGGGTCCAGGGTGGCGGATGCCGTGGAGGCCGCAGGTGGCGCTGGGCCCGAAGCCGACCTGAGCGCGGTCAATCTCGCCCGGGTGGTCGTCGACGGGGAGCAGGTGGTCGTCCCGCGACCCGGCGAGGCCCTCGCGGTCGCCGACGGCGAGGGATCGGGCGGCCTGGTGGGCCTCAACTCCGCCGATGTCGCGACGTTCGACACGCTGCCCGGGATCGGTCCGGTCCTCGCCCAGCGGATCGTCGACTGGCGCGATGCACATGGTGCGTTCTCCTCCGTCGACGAGCTCGCCGAGGTCAGTGGGATCGGTCCGGCGCTGCTCGGTGACGTGCGCGACCTGGTCACGGTCGGGTGAGGGACCTCCGGCTGCTGCCCGCGGGCGTCGCCGCGTGGCTGGCCTGCGCCCTGGGGGTCGCGAGCGGACCTCAGGTCCTGCTCGTCGTCGCAGCGCTCACCGCCGTCGTGGTCGCCGTCCTTGTCCGGCTCGCGACCCGGTCGGCTGCGACGGTCGGCGCGACGGCAACCACGTGCCTGGCCGGTGTCGCCGTCGTCGTCGTGTGCTGCTCGACCGCCGCCCAGCTGCACGTGCGTGCCGCCGGCCTGCTCCCGGCCCTGACCGCCGACCGGGCGACGGCGACGGTCGTCGGCACGGTGCGCGCGGAGACGGCGCCCGTGCCATCGATGTGGCCGGGGCAGGATCCGAGGATCCGCACCGTCGTGGCGGTCGAGAGGGTCACCGGCCGCGGTCGGACCGGCCCCGCCGCCGCCGCGGTGCTGGTCCTTGGTGGCGACGGGTGGGACGTCGACTACGGGGCCCGGGTGGCCTTCACCGGTCGCCTGGCGCCCAGCGAGCCGGGTGACGAGGTCGGCGCGGTGATCGTGGCCGTCGGCGGGGCGACGGTCATCACCGCTCCCGGGGTGGTCGACCGCACGGTCCGCACGATTCGACGAGCCCTGATGGACGTCACGGACGCCCTGCCGCCCGACGCCCGCGGGCTGGTTCCCGGAACGGCGATCGGTGACACGAGCCGCCTCCCCGCGGATCTCGAACAGGCCATGCGGGACGTGAGCCTGACCCATGTCACGGCGGTGTCGGGGGCGCACTTCGCCGTGCTGACCGTGGCGGTTCTCGGGCTTGCCTCCCTGGTGCGGGTGCCGCGTCGCGCGCGAGCGCTCGGGGCCGCGACCGTGATGGCCGGCTTCGTCCTTCTGGTCCACCCCGAGCCGAGTGTCGTGCGTGCGGCGGTGATGGGCTCCCTTGCGGTCACCGGGATGGTGCTCGGCAGGCCCTCGCGAGCCGTACCCTCCCTCGGGGCCGCGGTGGTGCTGCTCCTGGTGCTCGACCCCTGGCTGGCGCGGTCGTACGGGTTCGTGCTGTCGGTGCTCGCCACGGGCGGGATCGCGTTGCTCGGGCCACCGATCGCGGCGCGCCTGGGTGCGGTCCTGCCGCGATGGCTCGCGGTGGGCCTTGCCGTGCCGCTTGCCGCGCAGGCGGCGTGCGCCCCGGTCCTGGTGCTGCTCCAGCCCGGCGTCGGGATGTACGCCGTTCCGGCCAACCTTCTGGCCGCGCCAGCACTGGTCCCGGCGACGGTCCTGGGGGTGGCCGGCGCGGTCGTTGCCCCCTGGTGGCCGACGTTGGCGGGGCTGCTGGTTCAGGGCGCGTCGCTGGCGACCTGGTGGATCGCTGCCGTGGCCAGGGCACTGGCGGGTCTGCCGGGAGCCCGGGTGGCCTGGCCGTCCGGGACCGGGGGAGCGGTGGCCCTTGCGGTGGTCACCACGGTGGGGCTGGTCGTGGCGCTGTCGGTGGACCGCTGGTCCCGCGGAGCGCGCCGGTGCGCGGGCGTGCTGGGCGTCGTCCTGCTGCTGGTGGTCGCGGGTGTCCGCGGGGTGACACCCCTGGTGCCGTCGGACTGGGAGGTGGCTCAGTGCGACGTCGGGCAGGGGGACATGCTCGTGGTGCGCTCGGGGGAGTCGTCGGCAGTCGTGGTCGACGTCGGCCCCTCCCCTCCCGCTGCCGATGCGTGCCTCGATCGGCTCGGCATCCGCCGAATCGATCTCCTCGTGCTGACCCACCACCACGCCGACCACGTGGGAGGCCTCAGCGGAGCGCTCAGTGGACGTCGGGTCGAGCTGGCCCTGGTCAGCCCCGTCGGGCAACCGTCCGCATCGGCCGAACCAGCCCTGACGATGCTTGCGGAGAGGGGGGCCGCGATCCTGGTCGCGTCGGTGGGCGGCACCCTGATGGACCCGGCGGGCGCGTCGCCGGCCGCGGGGCCACCGGTGCGCGCGGGCCGGGCCGGGCAGGTGCACTGGACCGTCATGTCCCCGGACGCCGCCGCGTGGTCCGGCGCGGGCGAGCGGGAACTGTCCGACTCCCAGGTGAACGATGCGAGCGTCGTCGTGCTGCTCAGGTCCGAGGCCGTGGCGGTTCTTGCCCTCGGGGACGCCGAGATGGTCGCCCAGGAGTCCGTCGCTCGCCGACTCGCGGCGACGCAGGTGTCGGCAGTCGACGTGGTCAAGATCGCCCACCACGGCTCGAGCGTCCAGTCCGAACGGTTGGTCGACCTGGTCCGGCCGGCCGTGGCGCTCATCGGAGTCGGGCGCGACAACGACTACGGGCATCCCGCCGACCAGACCGTCCGGCTCTACCGCGATGCGGGGGCCGCGGTGTTCAGCACCCACGTGTGCGGAACCATCACGGTCGCCCCGGCCGGTGAGCGGGAGGCCCGCGGCCTGCGGGTGAGCGCGCGTTGCGTGACGAACGGTGACTGACGGGTCGGGGCCGTGGGTCGGGCCCCGTGGGCCGAGCGACCATCCGACGCGGGTCGCTGTGGCGGAGGGTCATGGCAGGCTGTGCCCATGGCCGCTGCCCGTTCCGCTCCCACACGCGGCACCACCACCTGGGACGCGGTGACCCTCGCACCCCTCGTGCTGATCTCCGGTCCTGAGTCCCTGCTCGCCGAACGGGCGGTCGACCGGCTCGCGCTGCTTGCACGGGAGCAGGACCGTGAGGTCACGAGGCTCGACGCCGCCGGGTATGAGGCGGGTCGGCTGCAGGTGGTTGCCAGCCCCTCGCTCTTCGGCGACGCGGGCCTAGTGGTCGTCGCAGACCTGCACACCGGAACGCCCGCGGTCTTCGAGGACGTCGTGGCCTACGTTGCGGCCCCACCTGATGACGTGATGCTCGTGCTGCACCACGGTGGCGGCCCGCGGGGCCGCCCCGCCGTGGAGGCTGCGCGTGCCGCGGGTGCGGTGGAGGTCTCCTGCGAGGCCGTGAAGCGGGACGCGGACAAGAGCGCGTTCGTCTCCGCGGAGCTGCGCCGGGCCGGGCGGCGTGCGGAACCGGCGGCCGTCCGCGCCTTGGTCGAGGCGTGCGGCTCCGACCTTCGAGAGCTCGCGGCGGCGTGTCAGCAGCTCGTCGCGGACACCACCGGGGCGGTCACCGCCGAGATGGTCGGCCGCTATCACGGGGGGCGCGTGGAGGCGACGGGCTTCCGGGTCGCAGACGCGGCCGTGGAAGGGCGCGCCGGGGATGCCGTGGCGCTGCTCCGGCATGCCCTTGCGACCGGGTCCGACCCGGTTCCGCTGGTGGCCGCACTCGCCGCCAAGCTGCGCACGCTCGCCAAGGTCGGCGCGGCTCGCGGGCGAGGGCTGGACCCCGTTCGCGATCTTGGGATCGCCTCCTGGCAGGTCGACCGGGCGCGGCGTGATCTGCGCCTCTGGACGCCGGAGACCCTGGCACACGCGGTCCAGGCAGTGGCGCAGGCGGATGCCGAGGTCAAGGGGGCGGGCAGGGACCCGGTCTTCGCCGTCGAGCGCGCCGTGCTCCGGGTTGCGGGGTCGGCCCAGGGGTAGCCACCGGGGCATCGGACGGGCTCCCGATTGCACGGTCGGCCGGGTTGCCACCGGGGCATCGGACGGGCTCCCGGTTGCACGGTCGGCCGGGTTGCCACCGGGGCATCGGACGGGCTCCCGGTTGCACGGTCGGCCGGGTTGCCACCGGGGCATCGGACGGGCTCCCGGTTGCACGGTCGGCCGGGTTGCCACCGGGGCATCGGACGGGCTCCCGCGGGCTCCCGGGAGTCAATGGATCTGTCACACCCCGCTCTCGGAGGTCGGAGAGCCTAGGCCGGAATGTCAACTTTGCGTAAAGAAGTGCTGCTGACCAGCCTCATAGTTCACCCGAAGTGAGTAGCGTCGAGGGGTGATCCGCTGTCATAGTGGGCGTGACAGCGTCCCACCCGCTTCATGAGGAGAACACGATGAACCGCACCGTCAAGGCTCTCGCCGCCGCTCTGATGGCCCTCGGACTCGCCGTCGTCGGCCTGCCGATCGGTGGTGACGGGGGCGCCGTACCCATGGGGCCCTCGGGTTGCTGCCGGCAGTGACGAGCTCGCTCTCCCGCAGTCGTTGACGTTGGAGGGGCCGCCGAATCCTTCGGCGGCCCCTCCGCCGCTTTCACCCGGTCGTGGCCGCCCGGGAACCTACCGGCAGGCTCGTGTCACGAGATACAGTGACAACTGTGACAGGACTCGCCGAACGACTCCGCGCTGAACGCATCGCAGCAGGGCTGTCTCAGACTGCGCTCGCAGGTGATGACTTCTCTCCCAGCTACGTCTCCTTGATCGAGTCCGGTCGCCGGGTGCCGACCCCGGCTGCGCTCGTCGTACTCGCCAAGAGGCTCGGCACCACAGCCGACTACCTTCGCGAGGGCGACAGGGCGCCGAGCGAAGAGAAGGCACGGCTGGAGATCGGTTTTGCGCGGCTGGCGCTCGCCAACGGCGAGGCGGAGCAGGCGCGGGACCGCCTCCTGGCCCTCGACCTGTCCACCATCGCCCCGCGGCACCACGTCGAGGTGCTCAGTGCCCTGGCCAGGGCACACGAGGCACTGGGGGAGCTCGAGGACTCCGTGGGCATCCTGGAGCCGTTGCTCGCCAAGGCACGACGGGAGCGGCAGTACCTTGACGCTGCGCGGATCGCCACCGACCTGGTGGCGTCCTATCTCGAGGCCGGCGACCTGCACCACAGCGCGGAGATCGGCGAGGAGGTGATCGCCGAGGTGGAGCAGCACGGCCTGGGCGGCACGGATGAGCATCTTCGGCTTGCCTCGACGGTGCTCTGGACATACCAGCAGCGCGGGGACCTGCTCCTCGCGACCCATCGCGCCGCGGAGCTGATCCGGCTGGCCGACGAGACCGGCACCACCCGCGGCCGGGGGAGCATCTACTGGAACGCGGCGCTGGTCGCGGAGGCACGCGGCAACTTCGGTGAGGCACGTCGTCTCACCGAGCGCGCGCTGGCCTACCTGAGCGAGGGATCCGGCACCCGTGACGTGCCTCGGCTGCGCCAGATGTACGCATGGCTCCTGCTCCGCTCGGACCCGCCCGAGCCCCGGACCGCCCTGGACCAGCTGGCCCTCGCGCGTCCGGCCCTGGTCGAGAGCGGCTCCGACATCGAGGTCGCCAGGTGCGAGATGGATGCCGCACGCGCGTACCTCATGCTCGGTGACGAGCGCAGCGCCCACGAGAACGCACGCGCGGCCCTGGATCGGCTCGAGGGGGCACCTCGGTTGGATGCGTGTGACGCACACATCACGTACGGCGATGTGCTTGCGGCACGGGGTGACTTCGACGACGCGATGGCCGAGTACCGGTGGGCGGCCGACACCCTCGGCATGATGTCGGCGAATCGCCAGTCCGCGTCGGTCTGGCGTGCGCTCGGAGACCGTCTGCTCGGTCACGGGGATCTCGAGGGGGCGATCCGCGCCTACGACCGCGCGCTGCGTGAGGCAGGAATCCGCCCGACCAACCTGCCGGTCGTCACGTCGGCGATGTCCACGTCGGCCGCCCTCGAGAGCGAGAGCTGACCCGACGCCTCACGCGGGCCGGCTCGCAGGGGGAGCCGGCGCGCGGAGGGGGCCTCGAGCGGCGAGGGTGCTGTTCGCGGGGGCAGATGCGGTGGGCCGCATCGAGCCTCCGCGTGCACCGCTGGCGCAGGCGGCGAGGAGACGGGCGAGGCACGGACTCCTCGTCGTGCCTACTGAGCCGCCGCCCGGCTCGGAGGGCGGTCGCAGGCCCCGGACGCAGACGGGCCCGACGTGTCCCCGCGCTGCTTGGGCAGCATGCTGCGGTTGAGCACCTGGGTGGTCTCCAGGTGGAAACCCTGGAAGAGGTCGAAGCCGAGAAGCCGGCAGCGCGCCATCTCGGCAGAGGTCTCGATGCGTTCGGCCACCAGGGTGGCCCCGTGGACGCCGGCGGCATGGACGAGCGCGGTGCCGCGAAGCACTAGGTCTCGGCGATCGATCTTGACGTAGTCCGCGTAGGGGAGCAGGGCCTGCTGGCCGGTGAGGCCGACGAAGTCGTCGATGGCGATCCGGTAGCCGGCCTCGCGGAGGCGCTCGACCCCCGCGATCACCGCGGCGTCGACGCGGACAGACTCGACCACCTCGATCACGAGGCGGCCCGGGTCCGCGGGAATGGGGAGGTCGCCGACCAGGAAGGACCTGGTGAAGTTCACGAAGACCAGGGCGTCGGAGGCCACGGACCGCAGTCCGGTCGCACTGAAGGTTGCCTGGAGCACCCGGAGCGTCGCCCGGTCCTGAGCCTCGGCGGACCATCGGTCGACCCGGAGTGTGTGGTGGCGTCCGGCGCGGTAGAGGAACTCGTACCCGTGTACGCGCCCGGCGTCGGTGAAGATGCCCTGACGGCCGACGAAGAGGTGGGATCCCACCTCAGCGCGCGGATGAGCGAACGCTCGTTGGAGGTCCGTCGACGTGTCGTCGACGACCAGCGCGGCTGTCACATGTGGTGAGACGATGAGAGCGCTCCGTTATGACGCCGAAACGGGCGCCGATCTTGATGGAGCGCTGCGCCCTAGAGCTTCGCTACCTGCTTGGCCAGCGACGACTTCTTGTTGGCCGCCTGGTTGGCGTGGATCACGCCCTTGCTGACTGCCTTGTCGAACTTCGTCGACGCCGTGCGCAGGGCAGTGCCCGCTGCATCCTTGTCACCAGCCGCGACGGCGTCGCGGACCCGTCGTGCGTGGGTCCGGAGCTCGGACTTGACCGCCTTGTTCCGAAGGCGCGCGGCCTCGTTGGTGCGGATCCGCTTGATCTGAGACTTGATGTTCGCCACGTATGGACTCTCTTGTGTGGTCGCCTGGATGGATCGGAAATGGTCGTAGAGGGCGCGCCTGGGGCCTGGACTACCGGGAGTGGGGTTCCCCGTGGCCGTGGGCCAGGCTTGTGCCCGCCGACCAGGCCGGACACGCGGGGACCGATGTTACCAGCCGCGCGCCGTGGCCAGCGAGTCCGCCACCAGGTCGAACCTCTGCCGGTCGAGTATCGCGCCCTCGCGGCGAACCGTGAGCGCGTCGATGCGGATGATCCGGTCGACCCGGATCTCGCTGGACCGGCGTCGGGAGTCCCACTCGCCGATGCCGAGGTCCACCCACGTCTCGCCGTTGCGCCCGGGTTGAGCGTCGTGGTCGCGGGTGCTCAGCATGAGGCCGAGCAGCCAGCGGCCGTCGCGGCCGACGACGAGCACCGGCCGGTCCTTGCCCCGCCGTGCGTCCTCCTCGTACGGGACCCACGTCCACACGATCTCGCCAGGGTCGGCGTCGCCGTCCAGGTCAGGGGAGTACTCCGGCCGGACGACGCCGGTGAAGTCACCCGGGTAGTCGACGCGGTCCGGCCGGCGCCCTCCTCGGACCGTACGTCGAGCGCGCTCCGGCCCGTGCCGGACGGCGGCGAGCAGGCGGCCCAGGCGGGTCGGTGGAGTCACGCCCGCCAGGCTAGCGGGAGCGTCTGGCGATCAGGGGGCGTCCAGGATGAAGGTGATCTCGAGCATCACCTGGTAGGCGACGATCTTGCCCTCGGAGATCTCGACCTTCTGCTCCTTCACCCAGGCGCCCTGGACGTGACGCAGGGTCTGGTTCGCCCGGTCGACACCGACCTTGATGGCGTCCTCGAAGCTCTTCTCGGACCGAGCGCTGAGCTGGGTGATCTTCGCGACTGACGACATCGGCGGCACTCCCTCACGATCGTTGTGGTGCCTCGGGCACTCCGGGCACCGACCCAGCGTGCGTCGGGGCCGGATGGGCCGCAACCGGACCGCTGGGAGTCGCTCCCGGGGCGCCAGGGCCACGTGCGGCTGCGACCGGACCCTGCGTGCGTCGTGGTCTCGTGCGCGGGCTCGATCCAGGTCGTGGGACGATGGGGGCGGTCATATTCCACGTGCACAGCCCAACCCTCGAGCATCGGAGCGCATCCCCGTTGTCCCCGATCCCGAACCCGACGCTGAGCGCGCAGATCCAGCCCGCGGCGACCGAGCCGCACCTGCTGCGCAACTTCTGCATCATCGCTCACATCGATCACGGCAAGTCGACCCTCGCCGACCGGATGCTGCAGCTCACCGGCGTCGTCGACGGTCGCACCATGCGCGCACAGTACCTGGACCGGATGGACATCGAGCGCGAGCGCGGCATCACCATCAAGTCCCAGGCTGTCCGGATGCCCTGGGCCAAGGCGGGACCCGACGGCGAGCTGGTGCCGTACGCGCTCAACATGATCGACACCCCGGGGCACGTGGACTTCACGTACGAGGTCTCCCGGTCGCTCGCGGCGTGCGAAGGGGCGGTGCTGCTCGTCGATGCCGCACAGGGCATCGAGGCGCAGACCCTCGCCAACCTCTACCTCGCGATGGAGAACGACCTCGCCATCATCCCGGTCCTGAACAAGATCGATCTCCCCGCCGCACAACCCGACAAGTTCGCGGACGAGATCGCCGGGCTCGTGGGGGGTGACCCGGCGGACATCCTGCGCGTGTCCGGGAAGACCGGTGCCGGCGTCGAGGTGCTGCTCAACCAGATCGTCGACACGGTCCCGCCCCCGCAGGGCCGCGCCGATGCGCCCGCCCGGGCCATGATCTTCGACTCCGTGTACGACACGTACCGGGGCGTCGTGACCTACGTCCGGGTCATCGACGGCCGCCTCGTCCCGCGCGAGCGGATCGCGATGATGTCGACGAAGGCCACCCACGAGCTCCTCGAGATCGGGGTCAGCTCGCCGGAGCCCACACCGAGCAACGGCCTGGGCGTCGGTGAGGTCGGGTACCTGATCACCGGGGTGAAGGACGTGCGCCAGTCCAAGGTGGGCGACACGGTCACGGACGCTGTCCGGCCGGCAGCGCAGTCGCTGGCCGGCTACCGCGAGCCCAAGCCGATGGTGTTCTCCGGGCTCTACCCGATCGACGGCTCGGACTACCCCGTGCTGCGGGACGCGCTCGACAAGCTCAAGCTGAACGACGCCGCCCTGATCTTCGAGCCCGAGACGTCGGTGGCGCTCGGGTTCGGCTTCCGGCTCGGGTTCCTCGGGCTGCTCCACCTGGAGATCGTGCGCGAGCGGCTGGAACGCGAGTTCGACCTCAACCTCATCTCGACGGCACCCAACGTGGTCTACACGGTGACGCTGGACGACGGTTCGGTGATCACCGTCACCAACCCGAGCGAGTACCCCGGCGGCAAGGTGGCACAGGTCCGTGAGCCGGTGGTGCGGGCGACGATCCTCGCCCCGAGCGAGTTCATCGGCGCGATCATGGAGCTGTGCCAGGCCCGGCGCGGTGACCTGCTCGGCATGGACTACCTGTCCACCGAGCGGGTCGAGATGCGCTACACGCTGCCACTGGCCGAGATCGTCTTCGACTTCTTCGACCAGCTGAAGTCCCGCACCCGGGGCTACGCGTCCCTGGACTACGAGCAGGCGGGCGACCAGGTCGCCGACCTGGTCAAGGTCGACATCCTGCTCCAGGGCGAGCAGGTGGACGCCTTCAGCGCCATCGTGCACAAGGACAAGGCCTACGACTACGGCGTGATGATGGTGGGCAAGCTCCGCAAGCTGATCCCTCGCCAGCAGTTCGAGGTGCCCATCCAGGCCGCCGTGGGGGCACGGGTGATCGCCCGGGAGACGGTGCGGGCCCTGCGCAAGGACGTCCTGGCCAAGTGCTACGGCGGCGACATCACGCGGAAGCGCAAGCTGCTCGAGAAGCAGAAGGAGGGCAAGAAGCGGATGAAGACCATCGGCCGGGTCGACGTCCCGCAGGAGGCATTCATCGCGGCCCTCACCTCCGAGCAGTCCGAGAAGGACAAGGCCCGCTGATCAGGCCTCGTCCAGCTCCTTGAGCTGCACGTCGGTCAGCGCGAGGTCCAGCGCCGCCGCGGCCTGGGCGTACCGCGTCACCTTGGTGGTCCCGATGAGCGGGATGATCCGCGGCGACGTCTGGGCCACCATCCACGCCAGAACCACCTGGCTGGGCAGAACGCCGAGATCGGCCGCGAGGCGATCGACGACGGCGAGTCGCGCCAGGCTGTGGTCGCCGGCGTAAGGCGCGTAGTTCCACGCGGTCTCGCGTTCGGTGGGCGAGGCGTCGTAGATCCCCTTGAGCACCGGCGAGTACGCCACGAGCATCAGATCCGGGTTCGACTCGAGGTAGTCCAGCTGCTCGTCGTCGACGATGGAGGTGTGCCGCAGCCCGGCGCGCCGCTGAAGGTAGGAGTGCTCCTGCTGGAGGGCGACGGGCGCGGGCCAGCCGTTGGTCAGGCACAGCTGGCGGATCCGCTCGAGCCGCCAGGTGCGCACGTTGGACCACCCGATGTAGCGGACCTTCCCCTCGGACACGAACGACGCGAGCGCCTCCAGGGTCTCCTCCAGCGGGGTGGTCCAGTCGTCGACGTGCACGTAGTACAGGTCCACGTGGTCCGTTCCGAGCCTGCGCAGGCTGCCCTCGAGGGACTCGCGGAGCACGGTCGCGCCGGCGCCGACGTAGCGCTGCCGCGCCAGGTCCCAGTTGGGGAGCTCCTGCCCCACCGGCCACACCTCGGCCGGGTCGATCAGCCGCGCGGTTCCCTTGGTCGACAGGAAGACCTGATCGCGCGCGCCGGAGCGGGCGAGCCAACGTCCGAGCACCTCCTCGCTCTGGCCGCCGTTGGTGCCCTGCGCGCTCCACCACGAGTAGCAGTCGGCGGTGTCGATGAACGTCCCGCCGTCCGAAAGGAAGCGGTCGAGCAGTGCGAACGACGTCGGGTCGTCGGTGTCGGTCCCCATGCCCATGGCGCCCAGGGCGATCCGGCTGACCTGCTCACCCGTGGTGCCGAGCTCGATTGGCTTCATGCGTCCTCCTTCGTCGTGGCCGAGGCGGCAAGGGCGTCGTCGTCGGCCCGGAGCATGTCTCGGTAGATGGTGATCTTGTGGTCGATGGCCTTCAGGTGCCGGTTCAGCAGGCGGAGCCGCGCGACGAGCTGCTCCCGGTGCTCGACGAGCACCTCGACCCGGGACGCGACGGTGTGGTCACCGGCTCGCGTCAGGTCGACGAAGCGCTGCATGTCACGGATCGCCATGCCCGTCTGGCGCAGGAGGGTGAGGAACACCACCGCTCCGAGGTCGGCGTCGGTGTACCGCCGGTGACCCCCGGCGGCCCGGCCCACCGGGGCCAGGAGGCCGATCCGTTCGTAGTACCGCAGGGTGTGGGCGGAGACGCCCGTGCGCGCCGACGCCTCGTCGATGCTGCATCCGGACTCCAGGACAGTGGTCATGAGGTGACCGTAGAAGTTCGAGCGCACTCGAAGTCAACACCTGCGCCGAATCACCCGGCCGGGGAATGGGACGATGGTGGCGTGACCGTTCCACCCACCCCGTCGCGGCCCCCACATGTCGCCCGCGCTGCCTGAGGGCGAGCCGGTGCCCGACGACGGCGTCCTCCCGGAGTGGGTCGCCGGCTCGCCGTCCGGAGGGCACGGCTTCGGCATCTACCTGCACGTCCCGTTCTGCCGGGCGCGCTGCGGGTACTGCGACTTCAACACCTACACCGCGAGCGAGCTGGGCGGCGGGGCGAGCCGGGACGCCTATGCGGTGACCGCGATCCGGGAGATCGACCTGGCCGCGGGCGTCCTCGACCGCGCGGGTCGTGGTGGCCGGCCGGTGAGCACGGTCTTCATCGGCGGGGGGACCCCGACCGTGCTCTCGGTGACCGACCTGGGAGCGATGCTCGACGCCGTCAGGCGGACCTGGGGCCTCGCCCCCGGCGCGGAGGTGACGGTCGAGGCCAACCCGGACTCGGTGGACGCTGGCTCGTTGGTGGCGTTGGCTGACGCGGGAGTGACCCGGGTGTCCTTCGGGATGCAGTCGGCGGTGCCGCACGTGCTGGCCACCCTGGAGCGGACGCACGAGCCGCAACGGGTGCCGCGCGTCGTGGAGTGGGCGCGAGGGGCGGGGCTGGGGGTGTCCGTCGACCTGATCTACGGGACGCCGGGCGAGTCGGTCGCGGACTGGGAGCGGTCGGTCCGGGCGGCGCTGGACTGCGGGGTGGACCACGTGTCCGCCTATGCGCTGGTGATCGAGCCCGGCACGCGGATGGCGGCACTGGTCCGCCAGGGGGTGACTCCCATGCCCGATCCCGACGACCAGGCGACCAAGTACGAGGTGGCGGACCAGCTGCTCACCGATGCGGGGCTCGCCTGGTACGAGGTGAGCAACTGGGCGAGGACCGACGACGACGCGTGTCGGCACAACCTCGGCTACTGGCGGGGCGCCGACTGGTGGGGGATCGGTCCCGGAGCGCACTCCCACGTGGCCGCCGGCGATCGCGCCGTCCGCTGGTGGAACGTCAAGCATCCCCGGGCGTACGCGGACCGCCTGGGCCGGGGCCTGAGCCCTGCCGCCGGGCGCGAGCTGCTCGATCGGACGGACGTCGAGCTGGAGCGGATCATGCTTGCCGTGAGGTTGCGGGAGGGGCTCGATCTGGACGCGCTCGCTCCGACCGGCCGACATGCGGTGGCGGGGCTGGTCGCCGACGGGCTGCTCGGAGGTGGCGCCGCGATCCGCGGTCGTGCGGAGCTCACCCGCCGCGGCCGGCTGCTGGCCGACGCCGTCGTGCGTGCCCTCACCGACTGACCCGGACCCCCCGCCCCGCCGCGCCCTGCCCCCGCCCCGGCCACCCTCCTGCCCCCCACCCCGGCCCCCCTGCACTTGTGGTTCGGATCTGTGCGTCAGACACACCGATCCGAACCACAATCGGCTGTGGCCCCGGGTGCCGAGGGTCCCGCGGCAGTGCCCTCGTGCCGGTCTGGCGAACAACTGCGCGTTCGCCGAGCGTTGGATGTCCGGCGAACGCGCAGATGTCCGGCGAACCCGCAGATGTCCGCCGAGCGTGGGATGCGCTGCGAACGTGGGATGTGCGCCGAACGCGCATTTGTCCGCCGAACGCGAAGATGTGCGCCGAACGCGCAGGGACGCACCGAGGGCCCGGCGGATCGCCGGGCCCTCGGTGCGTGCTGGTGGATCAGCTCACTTGATGAGGCGGACGTTCACCGGGTACCGGTAGTCCTCACCCTTGTTGACTGCGATGCCAGCCATGATCATGAAGATCAGGCCGGCGATGCCGACGAGCGGCGCCAGGACGAAGCCGATCAGGATGACGGTCGTGGCCCAGGAGATGATGAGGGCGACGTTCCAGGTGATCTGGAAGTTGAGCGCTTCCTTCGACTGCCGCTCGATGTAGTAGCCGCGTTCCTTGTGGATCAGCCAGATGACGAGCGCCGGGATGAAGCCGAACAGGATGCCGCCGAGGTGGGCGAACATCGCCCACATGCGCTGGTCGGAGTCGCTCATCGGGGCCGCGGGGCCGGCGTAGCCGGGGGCAGGCGGCGGTGCTGCGTAGCCGGGAGGCGGGGGAGCGGCGCCCTCAGGGGCGGGAGGAGGGACGGGAGGACCCTGTTCGGGCTGCTGCTCGGGAGGGTTGGTCGTCATGTCACGTCACCAGTTCGAGAGTAGGGATAGGTGTACGCCGTGGCCTCAGCCTGCGATCTCCCGCCGGGCGGAACAGAGGAGTCGGCTGGCATTCGGCCGGCCCGTGCGCCAATGCAGCGGGATCGAACATGCAAGGCCTTTCGGTAGGACAGGCGCGCACCGGTGGCGCACACCCAGCCGGACGCAGCCATTCGCGTCGCAGCGCTACGAACATAGCGAACGTCGTGCTCGTTGGGCACCTAACGGGCGCGCAAGTTCGCGTCATGCGTCCGAACGTGTGACGCGGGCCGCCGCGGGGCACATTCGGCGCCGGGGGGCCGCGGACGCACCAGCCGTCGTAGGATTAGCACTCGACGTCCGTGAGTGCCACTCGACGGGGCAGGTGCCACGTCGGGGTGGGGGATCGACGAGGGAGGAGGCACACAGTGAGCGAGGACCGCAGGCTTGAGGTGCTTCGTGCCATCGTGGAGGACTACGTCCACAGCCGCGAGCCGGTCGGTTCGCGGGTTCTGGTCGAACGTCACGGGCTGAACGTGTCCCCGGCCACCATTCGCAACGACATGGCCGCGCTGGAAGAGGCGGGCCTGATCTCGCAGCCGCACACCTCCGCCGGTCGGATCCCCACCGACAAGGGGTATCGGCTGTTCGTGGACAAGCTCTCCACGATCAAGCCCTTGTCTCCCGCCGAGCGTCGCGCCATCCAGGCGTTCCTGGAGGACGCCGTCGACCTGGACGACGTGGTCGACCGCTCGGTGCGGCTTCTCGCGCAGCTGACCCATCAGGTGGCGGTCGTGCAGTATCCCTCGCTCAAGCGCTCGGCCCTGCGCCACCTCGAGCTCGTCACGGTCGGTCGCGACCGGCTGCTCATCGTCATCATCACCGAGACCGGCCGGGTCGAGCAGCGCCTCGTGGAGGTGGGGAAGGAGATCCCCGAGCACGTGCTCCCCGAGCTGCGCTCGCGGCTGAACGCCGCCGTCGCCGGACGGTGCCTCACCGATCTCACAGAACCGCTGGAGTCGGTGTCCCAGGCGTTCGCCGTCGGGGAACAGGCATTCGTGCGTCAGGTGGTTTCGGTGGTGGAGGGCACCATGACCGAGAGCACCGAGGAGCGGATCGTGATGGCCGGGACGGCCAACCTCGCCCGGAGCGGCACGGACTTCGTGCACAGCATCCGCCCGGTGCTCGAGGCCTTGGAGGAGCAGGTCGTGCTGCTCAAGCTGCTCACCGAGATGGCTGAGGATTCGGCCGGGGTTGCGGTTCGGATCGGTCACGAGAACACTCACGTCGGCTTCGCCGAGACGTCGATCGTGGCGGCGAGCTATGGGGCAGACGGGCAGCCGGTCGCTCGGATCGGTTCGCTCGGCCCCACCCGGATGGACTACGCGGGGACCATCACCTCCGTGCGAGCCGTCGCGCGGTACCTTTCGCGGATCCTTGCCGGGTGACCGGCACCTGCGCCCGAACCGACCACCTTTCGATTGCGAGCCCCTGTGAGCCCCTGTGAGCACTGACTACTACGAGATCCTCGGCGTGCGCGCCGACGCGAGCCCGGAGGAGATCAAGCGCGCCTATCGTCGGCTCGCCCGCCAGCTGCACCCGGACGTCGCCAAGGGTGACGGCGCGGAGGACCAGTTCAAGGAGGTCTCGCGCGCGTACGAGGTGCTCTCCAACCCGGAGAAGCGGCAGATGTACGACCGTGGCGTCGACCCCGCCGCGCCCAACGGCGGCGGCTTCGGGGCCGGCTTCGGCTTCCAGGACATCTTCGAGACCTTCTTCGGGGCCGGGGCCTCCGGGGCCCGGCGCGGACCGGTCCCGCGTGCCCGTCGCGGCCAGGACGCGCTCGTCAGGCTCGACATCGACCTGGCTGACGCCGCATTCGGGGTGCACAAGGAGATCCCGGTGGACACCGCCGTGGTCTGCACCACCTGCCAGGGGAGCTGCTGCCGACCCGGGACGTCGCCGCAGACCTGCGACGTGTGCGGCGGCGCCGGCGTGGTCCAGCGGGTGGCGCGGTCCTTCCTCGGTCAGGTGATGACCTCGAGCCCGTGCGCCGCGTGCCACGGCTTCGGCACCGTGATCCCTCATCCGTGCCCGGAGTGCTCGGGGGAGGGCCGGGTCCGCACCCGCCGCACTCTCGCCGTCGAGGTGCCCGCGGGCGTGGAGACGGGCACCAGGATCCGGCTGTCCGGTCAGGGCGAGGTCGGCCCGGCGGGCGGGCCACCCGGGGACGTGTACCTGGAGGTCCGGGAGAGGGCCCATCCCACCCTGCTGCGTCAGGGGGACGACCTGCACTGCACTCTCGAGGTGCCGATGACGGCCGCCGCCCTGGGGACGACGGTCCAGCTCGAGACCCTCGACGGCGTCAGCGAAGTCGACATCCGTCCGGGCACCCAGCCCGGGGAGGTCATCGTGCAGCGCGGACTGGGGATCGGGCACCTGCACGTCGGGGGCCGCGGTGACCTGCACGTGCACGTCGACGTCCAGGTCCCGTCGGAGCTCGACGAGGTGCAGGAGGGCCTGCTCCGCGAGCTCGCCGCCCTCCGGGGCGAGGAGCGGCCGTCGTCGCGGCTCTCCCCGGTCCAGTCCGGCGTCTTTGCCAAGCTCCGTGACCGGTTCGCCGGACGCTGAGCGGCCGCGACCGTGCCCCTCACCCCTCCGGTGGTTCTGACCGGCGCCGGCATGCTCGACTCCCATGGCCCCGGTTCGCGCTACGTCCTCGAGGGTGTGCAGGTGCGCCGCGTCGGTGTGCTCCAGCGGCGTCGCGGCGGCCAGAGGGTCGACGTCGTGGACGGTGGAGGGGTCCGACTGCGGTGCGAGATCGAGGACACCCAGCCCGGGCGGCTGGTCCTCACGGTCCTCGAGCGGGTGGTGGAGCCCCCGCCGGGCGTGCGCCTGGTCCTCGTGCAGGCCCTGACGATGGGGCAACCAGACGAGCTCGCCATCGAGGCTGCCACCGAGGCCGGGGTGGACGACGTCGTGCCGTGGCAGGCCCGACGGTCGGTCGTGGTCCGGCGCGGTCAGCGGGCGGCGACCAGCCAGGCGGCGTGGCTCGCTGTGGTCCGGGAGGCGGCCGAGCACTCGCGTCGGGCCTTCGTCCCGGCGATAGCAGAGCCGGTCGACACCACCGGCCTGGCCGACTACGTGCGGGAGGTCGTCGCCTCGGGCGGCGTCGCGCTCGTGCTCCACGCCTCGGCCGCCGTGCCTCTCGCCCGGATGCCGATGCCGCACGACGGAGTGGCCGGCGCGCGCATTGTCCTCATCGTCGGCCCGGAGGGTGGGATCGCCGAGTCCGAGCAGCAGGAGCTCATCGACGCGGGCGCCGCGTCGATCCGACTCGGGCCGCACGTGATGAGTACCTCGACGGCGGGGCCGGTCGCTGTCGCGCTGCTCGCCGAACGGCTCGGGCGGTGGGGCTGAGCGCGTGGCTCAGGTGACCGTGAAGGTCACCTCGACGAGGTTGCGGAAGGGCCCGTCGGGCGACTCGCCATCCGACATGTCCGGCTCCCACACCTGAACGGTGTACTCACCGGGGTCGAGGGTCAGCTCGATGGAGTACGGCCCGATCTCACCGTTGGCACCCGCCATCGTCCAGCCCTCGTCGACGACCTGATCGGTGCCGGCGACCAGGACGCGGTAGTTGAGGGTGGCCTCGAACGCCGTTCCCTCGCCGCTGACGGTGACCGTCGGCCCCTCGACCGTCGCGCCGGGAGCCGGTGCCTCGAGCGTGTTGGGCCCGTTGACCACGACTCCCTCGGCCGGAGTCGGCTCGGGGCTCTCCGGCACCTCGGTCGGGATCGCCGTCGGCGTGGGGGAGGCTGAGGTCGTCGGGTCGTCTGCTGGCGGCTGGTCGGTCGCGCAGGCTGTGAGCAGCATCAGGGCGACAGCCGCGGCCGTCCCCAGGATCACTGGTCGAGGCGTCGAGATCGGCACGCTTCCTCCTGGTGCGTCGGTGAACTCCGATCCTCCCAGCCCGGCGCCGGACGTGGCACTACTCTGGCGGCATGTCGCATGAGCATGATCCGCTGACCGCCCCCGACTGCATCTTCTGCCGGATCGTCGCCGGAGAGATCCCGGCCGACGTCGTCGCGGCCACCGACGCTGCGATCGCCATCCGTGACATCGATCCCAAGGCCACGATGCACCTGCTCGTCGTCCCGAGGGACCACCATGCCGATGTCGCCCAGCTCGCGGCGGCAGACCCGGGCCTGCTCGCCGACGTCGTGCGCCTGGCCAACGAGGTGGCCGAAGACGAGGGCGACGGCCAGTTCCGGTTGATCTTCAACACCGGGGCCGAGGCCGGCCAGTCGGTCTTCCACGTCCACGCGCACGTCATCGGTGGGCAACGGCTGGGGTGGACCCCTGCCTGATCGCTGAGCCGCGGGCGGGCTGCTGTCCGCCGGACGTGGACGGGGCGCCCCTTGGCTACGATGGAGGCCCGGCGTGTCCGCCGCACCGACGATTCAGCGAGGAGAGTTCAGGCCGAGCGGCCTCCCCATGGCTGAGACATCCGCCCGGCGGCAACGAGCCGCCACCGACGTCGAGCATCGGATCATCGTCCCTGCCCATCTGCCTGCCGTCGCCGTCCTCGGACCGGGTGACGAGGCGCTGCGCGCGATCGAGGCCGGCTTCCCAACGGTCGACGTGCACGCCCGTGGCGACCAGATCACCCTCTCGGGGCCGCCGTCCGACGTCGGCCTGGTGACCCGGCTGATCGATGAGCTGCTCGAGGTCGTGGCCAGCGGCACCACGTTGAGCGCGGACGTGGTGACCCGTTCGGTGCAGATGCTCACCTCGGCGAAGGCGAGCCGGCCCGCTGAGGTGCTCACCCAGAACATCCTCTCGAGCCGTGGCAGGACGATCCGGCCGAAGACGGTGAACCAGAAGACGTACGTCGACGCGATCGACCGGCACACCATCACGTTCGGGATCGGTCCGGCGGGTACCGGAAAGACGTACCTGGCGATGGCGAAGGCCGTCCAGGCGCTCCAGGCCAAGCAGGTGAACCGGATCGTGCTCACCCGCCCGGCCGTCGAGGCCGGCGAGCGGCTCGGGTTCCTGCCCGGGACGTTGAGCGAGAAGATCGACCCGTACCTACGGCCGCTGTACGACGCGTTGCACGACATGGTCGACCCGGACTCCATCCCCCGACTGATCGAGGCCGGCACCGTGGAGGTCGCCCCGTTGGCCTACATGCGCGGGCGCACCCTCAACGACGCGTTCATCGTGCTCGACGAGGCGCAGAACACCTCGACGGAGCAGATGAAGATGTTCCTCACCCGCCTGGGCTTCGGCTCCCGGATGGTGGTCACCGGGGACGTGACCCAGGTCGACCTCCCCGGGGGCACCACGTCCGGTCTGCGCGTGGTCGAGGAGATCCTCGGCAAGGTCGACGACGTCGAGTTCTGCCAGCTGACCTCCGACGACGTCGTCCGGCACCGCCTCGTGGGCGACATCATCGACGCGTACGCCACCTGGGACGTCCGGAGCCGGCCATGAGCATCGAGGTCAACAACGAGTCCGGGCATGTGGTCGACGAGGCCGAGTTCGCAGCGCTGGGCCGCCACGTGCTGGACTCGCTGAACGTGCACCCCGGGACCGAGCTGTCGATTCTGCTGGTGACGTCCGACGTGATGAGCGAGCTGCATCGGCAGTGGATGGACGAGCCAGGGCCCACCGACGTGCTCTCGTTCCCGATGGACGAGCTCCGCCCCGGTACGGCGGGCGAGCCGTCCCCTCAGGGCCTGCTGGGCGACGTCGTCCTCTGCCCCGAGGTGGCCGCCGCGCAGGCCCGGGAGGCGGGACACTCGACGAGCGAGGAACTGCTCCTGCTCACCACGCACGGGATCCTCCACCTGCTCGGGTTCGACCACGCCGAGGCCGACGAGCGCACCGAGATGTTCGACCTCCAACGCCGCCTGCTGCTGACCTTCCTCGCCGGACGATGAGCGCCGCGCCCGTCGGGTTGCTCCTCACCGTCGCGACGACCGCCGTGGTGCTCGCCGCGCTGCTAGGGGCGGGGGAGGCCGCGGTGCTCCGACTAGGTCGGGCCGCGCCGGGTGGATCGTCCCGGTCCCGCCACGGCGCCCTGCTCCGAGACCCGGCCGCGACCGCGGCCGCGGGGGCCGGTGCCCGGGTCGCGTTCGAGGTCGTCGCGGCCGTCGCGGTGATGATCGCGATCGTGTCGGGCGGGTTGTCATGGTGGCAGGCGGGCGCCATCGGCCTGGTGGTCGTCGGCGTCGTCGCCCTCCTCGTGGTTCGCTACGCACCGCGGACCGTGGGTCGGTCTCACCCCACCGGGACCCTCGCCGTGACCTCCTTCCTGCTCACCGCCGCCCGCGCCGTGGCTCGACCGCTGCGCGCCCTGGGGCGGGTGGGAGCGGAGCGGCGACAGCTCACCGACTCCGAGATCCGCGAGATGGTCGACCAGGTGAGCGAGTCGGAGCTGATCGAGCCCGACGAGCGCGAGATGTTCCGCTCGGTCCTGGAGCTCGGCGACACGATCACGCGGGCGGTCATGGTGCCCCGCACGGAGATGATCACGCTGGCCAGCGGGACGAGGCTGCGCACCGCACTCTCCCTCTTCCTCCGCTCCGGATACTCCCGGGTGCCGGTCGTCGGCGACTCGGTGGACGACCTGATCGGCGTGCTCTACCTGAAGGACGTGGTGCGGCGGCTGCACACCGTCGAGGGTTCGGACGACGCGCCGGTCGACGAGCTGGTCCGGCCCCCGGTGTACGTCCCGGAGTCCAAACCGGTGGACGATCTGCTGCGGGAGTTGCAAGAGGGCTCGTCCCACCTCGCGATCGTCGTCGACGAGTTCGGCGGGGTCGCGGGACTGGTCACGATCGAGGATGCATTGGAGGAGATCGTGGGGGAGCTCACCGACGAGCACGACCGGAGCGGCCCGGAGGTCGACGACCTCGGTGACGAGAGGTTCCGGGTCCCGTCCCGCCTGCCCTTGGACGAGCTGGGCGAGCTCTTCGGCATCGAGATCACCGATGACGACGTCGACACGGCGGGTGGCCTGCTCGCCAAGGCGCTGGGCAAGGTGCCGCTGGCAGGCTCGAGTGCGCAGGTCGCCGGCCTGCTGCTCACGGCGGACCGGGTGGAGGGCCGACGGAAGCAGGTCTCCACGCTGATCGCGCAACGGGTCGGGGATCCCGCCGCGGACGGCGAACCGACGCGCGAGGCTGGTGCGCGATGAGCGGCGAGGAGCCCACCGGGGTGCAGCCGGACCCCGGCTTCAGATCGGGCTTCGTCTGTGTCGTGGGCCGGCCCAACGCGGGCAAGTCCACCCTGATGAACGCCCTGGTGGGCCAGAAGGTGGCGATCACCTCCGGGCGACCGCAGACCACCCGCCACGCCATCCGGGGGGTGCTGCACCGGGACGACGCGCAGATCGTGCTCGTCGACACCCCCGGTCTGCACCGTCCGCGCACGCTCCTGGGCGAGCGGCTGAACGACATGGTGCGCGGTGCCCTCGCCGAGGTGGACGTGGTCGTGTTCTGCCTGCCGGCCGACCAGCGGGTGGGTCCGGGCGACCGATTCATCGCCGCACAGCTCGCCGATCTCCAGGACCGCCCCGTCATCGCGGTGGCGACCAAGACCGACCTTGTGGGCAGGGCACGGTTGGCCGAGCACCTGATGGCGATCGCCGAGCTGGGCGAGTGGGCCGACATCATCCCGGTCAGCGCTGTCGACGGCTACCAGGTCGGCACCCTCGTCGACCTGCTGGTGAGCCACCTGCCGGTTGGTCCACCGATGTACCCCGCGGGCGAGCTCACCGACGAGCCCGAGGCGGTGATGGTGGCCGAGCTGGTGCGGGAGGCGGCCCTCGAGGGGGTGCGTGACGAGCTTCCCCACTCCCTGGCCGTGGTCGTCGAGGAGATCATCCCTCGGCCGGTCAAGGACGGCAGCCAGGCCGCGCCCCTGCTCGATGTCCGCGTGAACCTGTTCGTGGAGCGCGACAGCCAGAAGGCGATCGTGATCGGGAAGGGTGGCTCCCGGCTGCGCGAGGTGGGCAGTCAGGCACGGCCGGCGATCGAGGCACTGCTCGGGGCGAAGGTGTTCCTCGACCTCCACGTGAAGGTCGCCAAGGACTGGCAGCGGGACCCCAAGCAGCTGCACCGGCTCGGGTTCTGAGCGCCCGGGACCTCCTGGTCCCTCGCCGACGACGGGCCACTGGCTAGACTCCCCGCGTGCGCTACCGGATCGCCGCGACCAGCGCCGTTGCCGTCCTCGGGCTCGGCGTTCTCGGAGCGGTGTCCGGTCCCGAGTGGGATCCCGTGCCGATGACCGAGACCATCGAGGTCGCCTCGCCCGACACGGCGATCGGCGGCGCTGCGGGCGCCGACCCGATCGGCACCTACGAGGTGGCGACCTCGCTGGTGACCGTCGAGCTCGCCGGTGCCCAGGTGGAGGCGCGGATCAGCGAGCCGTTGGGCGCTGGGGGGCAGCGGCCCGGCGTCGTGTTCGTCCACGGGGCCGGCACGGGACGGTACGAGGACGCCTTCGTCGCACAGGCGGAGGCCCTCGCCAGCTCCGGTGTCGTGGCCATGGTGCCCAACAAGCGGCTCGACACGTACACGACGCGGGAGCGCAGCTACCCCGCCATGGCGAACGACTACCTGCGCAGCGTCGAGCTGCTCCGCCGGTTGCCAGGGGTGGACCCGGAGCGGGTCGGCGTGTATGGAGAGAGCGAGGGCGCGTGGGTGGTGCCGGTCATGGCGGCCGACAACCCCTCCGTGGCCTTCACAATCCTGGTGGCGGCTCCGGTGGTGCCACCGAGGCAGCAGATGGCCTTCGCGGTGGACTCCTACCTGCGGAACACGGGGGTGCCCGTGGAGATCCTGAACGCCATCCCGCGGTTCGTCGGGATGGAGTTCCCGGGCGGCGGCTTCGAGTACCTCGACTTCGATCCCCAGCCGTTCCAGCAGAGGCTCCGGCAGCCGCTGCTGATCGTCTACGGGACGGGTGACGCAGCGATGCCCCTGGTGCAGGGGGCCCTGCAGATGATCGACGACCTCGCCGTGGCGGGCAACGACGACTGGACGGTGCGGTACTACGCGGACGCCGACCACGGCATCAAGATCGACCGCCAGCTGGTTCCGGCGTTCGTCAGCGACCTCAGCGCCTGGATCCAGGGGCTGCCGCGGACTGCGGACGCCGAGCCTCGGGTGGCCGGCGACGAGCCGTACCAGAGGTTCCTCGCGGCCCCGGTGGAACGTCCCCGGTGGTTCGCCGAGGGCGACATACTCGCGGCGGCGCTCGGGGCGGCCCTCGTGGGGCTCCTGATCGGGCCCGCCCTCTGGGCGATTCGCCGCGTCCGGGGCGACCGGGGCACCTCCCTGGTTCCGGACGTGCGCGCTCCGCTGGCGATCATGACCGTCGGGGCGACGCTCTCCCTGATCGCGATGATCACCTACCTGGCCGTCGTGGCCAGCCTGGCTCAGAACTACCGGACGAGCGCGATCCTGGTTCAGGGCGGGTGGGTGCTGGTCAGGGTGCTGGGCTGGGCGAGCGTCGTGGCCGGGACGGTCCTCGTCTTCAGGATCCTCGACGGTCGGCGACGCGGCGCGGTGTCGGCGGCGCGCAACGCGGCCGGCGCGTGGACGCTGACCGGCACGGTGAGCTCCTCGGTCCTGCTGCTCCTCGTCCTGGCCTACTTCGGCGTCTTCCCCACTCTGTGGTGATCCGCCGGGATGAGGCCGTCCGGATTCTCACCCGAAAAGACGCCCCGACGGCCGTCCGGCAGCGCTAGCGTTCGGCTGACACATCGGCTGCCCACAGTCCCCCGACGTCGGACGGCCCGCACAGACCTGACCGGTCGTGTCACCGGGCATGACGCACAGGAGGAACGATGAGCGAGCCGGAGAACTACACGACGGCGCAGGCAGCGGATCCACAGACCCCGGCTCAGGTGCTGGCGGACATCGCCGCCCTTCGGCCCGACCTTCGGCCGGCCGTGGCCGCGAACCCCTCGACCTACCCCGGGCTCCTCGAGTGGCTGGCGTCGCTGGGCGAGCCGTCGGTCGACGCGGCACTCGCCGCACGGCAGTCTGCCGGAGCCCCCCACGCCGGCGCCGCGCCCGCGCAGCAGCCCCAGTACGCGCAGCCCCAGCCCCAGTACGCCCAGCCCCAGCCGCAGTACGGCCAGGCTCAGCCCCCGTACGGCCAGTCCCAGCCCCCGTACGGCCAGTCCCAGCCCCAGGCACCGTACGGGCAGCCTCAGCAACCGGGCGGGTACGGCTACGGACCTGGCGCGCCGGCACCGAAGAAGTCCCACAAGACGCTCTGGATCGTCCTCGGCGTGGTCGGGGTGCTCATCGTGCTCGGGATCGTCGCGGTCGTTCTCGTCGCGAACGCGGTCCGGGGAGCCATCGCAGAGTTCGGCACCTATGGTTCGGACTCCTCCCTCGACGCCCTGTACGACAGGTGCGAGGACGGTGACTGGGCGGCCTGCGACGACCTCTACTGGACCTCCCCGGCCGGTTCGGCCTACGAGGACTTCGGCGGCACGTGCGGCAACAGGACCGCCGGCGACCTGCTGTGCGTGGACGAGATGGCGGACCCGGGGACCGAGCCGGACGTCGACGAGCCGGACGTCGACCCGGGGCAGTCCGACGGCACGTACGGCGACGACCCGTACCTCGACGGGCTGTGGGACGCGTGCGAGGGCGGCGACATGCAGGCGTGCGACGACCTCTACATGGACTCGGACTTCGGCACGGAGTACGAGACCTTCGGCGACACCTGCGGTGGCCGCCAGGCGGAGGGCACCGGCGACTACTGCGTCGGTTGACGTCGCCCCGATCTGACGTCCTGACCGCTGGGGTCCGGGAGCAGCTGTCCGGCTGTTCCTGGGCCCCACCGGCATGTCGGGGTACAGTGTCGCTCGTGCGCGCACGTGGACTCCTCCTTCGTCGCCGCGGCGAGGTCTGACAGACCGGTCCCTCGTCGCGGTGGTCGGTATGCCGGTCAACGACAACCCGACCCAGAAGGAACCCCCGATGAGCCACGTCCCCTCCGGCACGATGCCGGTCCACACACCCAGTGATGAGAAGTCAGCGAGGCGCGCCGGCGTCGCCGATCAGCGACCCTCCCCGATGCGGGTCCACAAGTACCGCCCGTTCCACGAGCAGTTCAGCGTCGACCTGCCGGATCGCACCTGGCCCGCCCGGCACATGACCCAGGCCCCGCGGTGGTGCGCCGTCGACCTGCGCGACGGCAACCAGGCCCTCATCGAGCCGATGAACCCCGAGCGCAAGCTGCGGATGTTCGAGCTGCTCGTGGCGATGGGCTACAAGGAGATCGAGGTCGGGTTCCCGTCCGCCTCGCAGACCGACTACGACTTCGTCCGGATGCTGATCGAGACGGACAGGATCCCGGACGACGTCGTCATCCAGGTCCTCACCCAGTCCCGGGAGCACCTGATCGAGCGCACGTACGAGGCCATCGCCGGTGCGAAGCAGGCCATCGTGCACCTGTACAACTCCACGTCGGTGCTCCAGCGCGACGTCGTCTTCCGCGCCGACCAGGACGCGATCCTGGACCTGGCGGTCTCTGGCGCCCAGATGTGCCGGAAGTACGCCGAGCTGGTTCCGGGCACCGAGGTCTTCTACGAGTACTCCCCGGAGTCGTACACCGGCACCGAGCTCGAGTACGCCGTGCGGGTCTGCAACGCGGTGCTCGACGTGCTGGAGCCCACGCCCGAGCGCAAGGTGATCATCAACCTGCCGGCCACCGTGGAGATGACCACGCCCAACGTCTACGCCGACTCGATCGAGTGGATGCACCGGAACCTGCACCACCGGGAGAACGTGGTGCTGTCCCTGCACCCGCACAACGACCGCGGCACCGCGGTGGCCGCCGCGGAGCTCGGCTTCCTGGCGGGAGCGGACCGGATCGAGGGCTGCCTCTTCGGCAACGGTGAGCGCACCGGGAACGTCTGCCTGGTCACGCTGGGGATGAACCTGGCCAGCCAGGGGATCGACCCCGGCATCGACTTCACCGACATCGACCACGTCCGCCGCACCGTGGAGTACTGCACGCAGCTGCCGGTCCACGAGCGGCATCCCTACGGGGGCGATCTCGTCTACACGGCCTTCTCCGGTTCGCACCAGGACGCCATCAAGAAGGGCTTCGAGGCGATGGATGCCGTGGCCGCGGACACCGGGGCGTCGGTGGACGACCTGGTCTGGGCCGTGCCGTACCTGCCGATCGATCCCCGGGACGTCGGGCGGTCGTACGAGGCGGTCATCCGGGTCAACTCCCAGTCCGGCAAGGGCGGGATGGCGTACCTGATGAAGACCGAGCACCACCTGGACCTGCCGCGTCGGCTGCAGATCGAGTTCTCCCGGGTGGTCCAAGCCCACACCGACGCCAGCGGCCAGGAGGTGACCGCGGCCGACCTCTGGCACGCGTTCACGGACGAGTACCTGCCGGCAGAGCCGGGAAGCGGACTGGCCCCGTGGGGACGGTTCTCGCTTCGGGGCAGCCGCGAGACGTCCACGGAGGGCGGACCGGTGCGACTGAGCGTCGACCTGGTCGACGGCGGTCAGCCGATCACGCTCGAGGGGGAGGGCAACGGTCCGATCGCGGCGTTCGTCGCGGCTCTCACGCGAGCCGGCGTCCAGGTAGAGGTGCTCGACTACGCCGAGCACGCCCTGTCGACCGGTGAGGACGCGACGGCCGCCGCCTACGTGGAGTGCTCGGTCGGGCCCGACGTGCTGTGGGGGGTGGGCATCGACCCGTCGATCACCACCGCCTCGTTCAAGGCGATCATCTCGGCGGTCAACCGCGCTCACCGCTGAGGGGGCCAGGTCACCGCTTCTTGTCGGGCCGCCGCCGGTACTCCCGGGTGCGGGTCTTCCACACCTGCGTCATCTCCGCGCGCAGCCGGGCGTCGGTCCGAGCGGCCTGGTGCTGCGCCTCGCGAGCGAGCTTGCGGTAGCTGTCCAGCCTGCGCTGCGGGAGGTCGCCCACCTCGACCGCTGCCAGGACCGCGCACCCGGGCTCGCTCATGTGCGCGCAGTCGGCGAACCGGCATGACGCGGCAAGGTCCTCGACCTCCGGGAAGACGTCGTCCAGGGCTCCCGCCCCAGCCAGCCCGATGGTCCGCATCCCGGGAGTGTCGAGCAGTGCCCCGCCTCCCGGTACCAGGTGCAGCTCGCGCGTGACGGTGGTGTGGCGCCCCTTGCCGTCCGCCCTCAGCGCCTGGGTGCGCATCACCTCGTCGCGGTCGGTCAGGGCGTTGAGCAGCGTGGACTTCCCGACGCCCGATGCCCCGAGCAGGGCGATCGTGGCCCCGCCGGCCAACCACGCACGGATCGGATCGAGCCCCGCGCCGTCAGTGGCGGACGTGACGATCACATCGGCGCCGGGTGCCAGCCGGGCGACGTCGTCGGCGATCGCGTCCGGGTCCGCGACCAGATCGGCCTTGGTGAGCACGACGACCGGGCGCGCGCCCGACGACCACGCGAGGGCGAGCAGGCGCTCGATCCTGCCAGGGTCGGGGTCGGGGGCCAGGCCCTCGACGACGGCGGCGATGTCGGCGTTCGCAGCGAGGACCTGCCCGTGGGAGGAACCGTCCACCTGGGCGCGCACGACGGCGCTGCGCCGCGGCAGCACGCCGTCGATCAGCAGGCCTCCGCCGGGCGTGGTCGGAGAGGTCACCACCCAGTCGCCGGTGACCGGCGCCGTCGTCGGGTCCGCGCGGTGGGCCCGCTGCAGGGGCCCGCTCCAGGCGGCGGTTGTGGACACCAGTCCGTCCGGGGTGGGCAGGAGCACGTCGCACGCGTCGCGGTCGGCGCGGCACACCCGCGCGGGGCGTCGCTCGGGTGGGGCGTGGTCGGGGGAGCTCGGGGATCGGTCGAGGTGGGCGGCGAGGGCGGCGGCCCACGCGTCGTCCCACCCCAGGGGGGTGAGGATGTGGTTGAGCACTTCGGGGGTCCTTGTGGCAGGGCCCTGGCCGAACCTAGCGGCCGGGGACGTGGATGGGTGACGGCGCGGCACAGCTCTGGACCGCCATGGTCGCCACCTCCTCACGTCTGGTCCGCTCGGCATGCGCCGTGCGGCAGGGCAAGGCTAGGGCCGCCGGCCCGGAGACGTCACGGGATTTCCCGATCGGCCCGGCGGTGGCCCCGCCGTCGGGCCCGTGGGGGAGAATGGGTCGGTGAGCCTGTACCGGGACGAGGCGATCGTGCTGCGCGCCCAGAAGCTGGGCGAGGCCGATCGGATCGTCACCCTGCTCACGCGCGCTCACGGCAAGGTGCGCGCGGTCGGCAAGGGAGTGCGGCGCACGTCCTCCCGGTTCGGATCCCGGCTCGAGCCGTTCATGATGATCGACGTCCAGCTGTACACGGGCCGCAACCTCGACATCGTGACGCAGGTGGAGACCATCGGCCCGTACGCGAGGTCCATCTGCGCCGACTACGCCCTGTACACGTCGGGCACGGCCATGCTGGAGACCGCCGAGCGGTTGGTGGAGGCCGAGCGTGAGCCGGCCCTGCAGCAGTTCCTGCTCCTCGCCGGAGGGGTGCGGTCCTTGGCGGACCGGACCCACTCGCCGGGCCTCGTGCTGGACTCCTACCTGCTCCGGGCGCTGGCGGTGGCGGGGTGGGCTCCCTCGTTCACGGACTGTGCGCGGTGCGGCGCGCCGGGACCGCACGGCGCGTTCGCCGTCGCCTCCGGCGGGGCGGTGTGCGCCGGCTGTCGCCCGCCCGGGTCACCGTCTCCCGCGCCGGAGACCTTCCTGCTCCTCGCCGCCCTGCTCTCGGGCAGCTGGGAGGTGGCCGACGCCAGTGACGACCGGCACCGGCGTGAGGCCAACGGCCTGGTCGCCGCCTTCCTGCAGTTCCACCTGGAGCGCGGTCTGCGCTCCCTGCGGATGGTCGAGCGCGGCTGATGGCCCGGGCCGAGCACGTCGTCGTGCCGCCCCCCGCCCACCCCTCGGGTGCGCGCCCACCGGCGATCCCGCCGGAGCTCGTCCCGCGGCACGTGGCCATCGTGATGGACGGCAACGGCCGGTGGGCGAACGCCCGGGGCCTGCCCCGCACCGCAGGGCACGAGGCGGGCGAGGCAGCCCTGCTCGACGTCGTCGCCGGCGCGATCGAGGTGGGCGTGCGGCACGTCTCCGCGTACGCGTTCTCCACGGAGAACTGGAAGCGGTCGCCCGAGGAGGTGCGCTTCCTGATGGGCTTCAACCGGGACGTGCTCCGCCGACGCCGGGACACGATGCACGCGTGGGGGGTCCGGGTGCGCTGGGCGGGGCGCCGGCCCCGACTGTGGCGGTCGGTGATCACGGAGCTCGAGACCGCCGAGCAGCTCACCCGGCACAACGACGTCTGCACCCTGACCATGTGCGTCAACTACGGGGGACGGGCGGAGATCGCCGACGCGGCGCGCGCCATCGCCCGTGAGGTCGCCGCGGGCCGTCTGGACCCCGAGCGGGTGAACGAGCGCACCGTCGCCCGTCACCTGGACGAGCCGGACCTGCCCGACGTCGACCTGTTCCTGCGCACGTCGGGGGAGCAGCGCACGTCGAACTTCATGATCTGGCAGGCCGCCTATGCGGAGCTGGTGTTCTTGGACGAGTACTGGCCCGACGTCGACCGCCGTCACCTCTGGCGCGCCGTGGACACGTACGCGCGCCGGGATCGCAGGTACGGGGGCGCTGTGGACCGGGCCTCCTCCTGACCCCGGCGGGAAGGTAGCGTCGAACCATGACGATGAGCGTGGCGATGGTGACGTTCGACTGCCTGGACGCCCGGGCGCTGGCAACGTGGTGGGCCCGCCAGACCGGGGGTCAGGTGACCGCCGACTACGACGGCTGGTTCGTGACCGTCGCGCCGCCGCCGTCGGGCGGACCGGTCCTCGCGTTCCAGAAGGTCGCGGATCCCACCCCGGGCAAGAACAAGCTTCACCTGGACCTGGAGGCCGACGACCGGGACCTGGAGGTCGAGCGGCTGCTGGGTGAAGGTGCCCTGGAGGTCGCGCGGCACGAGACGGCCGCCCACACCTGGGCGGTGTTGTCGGACCCCGAGGGCAACCAGTTCTGCGTGTCCCAGCGCCGCTGAGCGGATCCCCGGCCCCCGGGGGCCGAGCTCAGGGAGCGGAACGCGCCTGCGACGCGAGTGCTTCGACGGCCTCGCGCTCGGAGCGCCGTCGTCGGGCCCGGAGCACGAGGGCCGTGATCACGACGGCGAGCACGACGACGGCGGCCACCAGCGCCCACGGTGACCGAGCGGCGAGGGCGACGGCGCCCTGGAAGGCCGCCAGCCCGCCGAGGGAGTACACCAGGGCCCACACCAGGCACCCGGGGATCATCGCCAGGGTGTAGCGGATCCAGCGCATCCGGATCACCCCGGCGCCGGCGTTGACCGCAGACTGGAAGCCGATGGTCAGGAAGGAGAGCGGGATGATGGGCCAGCCCCACCGCTCGATGGAACCGATCGCCCGGGTCACCCTCGGCCCGGTGAAGTGCCGCGACCATCTGGTGCGGAGCATTCCAGCCGCGACCCCGCGTCCGATCCAGTACGTCCCCTGGGCGCGCAGGAACACGACAACGAGCAGGAACCCGTAGAGGACGGGGAAAGGTCCGTCCTGGACCCAGTGCGGCACTCAGCTCTCCTTCGGGTGTGGACTCGGGCCGGCGTCCGCCTCGCGCTCGGCCTGACGGCACTGCGCGCAGGTGCCGAACAGCTCCATGGTGTGCTCGATGTCGGAGAACCCGTTGGCCGCCCCCACCGTGGCGGCCCAGGCCTCGACGCCGGGGCCGTCGATCTCGACCGCGGTACCGCACCGGCGGCACACCAGATGATGGTGGTGCTCCTTGCGTCGGCAGCGCCGGTACACGGACTCCCCGTCCGCCGTGCGCAGCACGTCGACGTCGCCGCTCACGGCGAGGGCCTGGAGCGTGCGGTACACGGTGGCCAGCCCGATCTCGTGCCCGCGCTCGCGCAGCGCCTCGTGGAGCTGCTGGGCGCTGCGGAAGTCGTCCACATCGGCCAGGACGTCCGCGACGGCGGACCGCTGCCGGGTCATGCGCTGCATCACTGCTCACCTCCCGCCAGGACCACCACGTCGTCCGCCACGTCGGGGTGTGGGTCGCGCCACGGGCGGCGCCGGGCCCGGTGGAGCAGCGGCCGGACGGCCGTGGCCACGGCGTAGAGCCCGATCGCGAGGACCACGATCGTGGCGCCGGGGGAGGCGTCGTGCCAGTAGGTGATGGTCAGGCCCGCGATGCAGACCACGACCCCGACCGCCATGGCGGTGGCCATGGTCCGCCGGAACGATGACGTGATCAGCTGCGCCACCGCCACCGGGACGATCATCAGGGCGCTGACCAGCAGCACCCCGACCACGCGCATCGCCAGAGTGACGGTGAGCGCCGCGACGACGGCGATCGTGACGTTGAGCACGCGGACCGGCAGACCAGCGGCGCGGGCGAACTCCTCGTCGTGGCACACGGCGAACAGGGCGGCTCGCAGCCCGACCCCGACCGCCAGCACCAGCACGGACAGCGCAACGGTGAGCACCACGTCCTGCGTGGAGACCGTGGAGATCGATCCGAACAGGTAGCCCACCAGGTTCGCGTTGGTCCCACCGGCCAACGACATGATCAGCACGCCGCCGGCGATGCCGCCGTAGAAGAGCATCGCCAGTGCGACGTCGCCGCTGGTCCGGCCGTGCGACCGCACCATCTCGATGGCGACGGCCCCGGCGACGGCGGCGACAACGGCCCCGGGGATGGCCAGCACGTCGTTGGGGGTGAGGCCGACGACGTTCCCCACCAACCAGCCGAGCGCCACGCCCGTCAGTGCGGCGTGCCCGATCCCGTCGCCGAGCAGGGAGAGGCGGCGCTGGACCAGGTACGTCCCGATGACCGGGGCGACCAGCCCGACGAGCATGGCTACGAGGAGGGCACGCTGCATCAGCGGGTCGGACAGCATGCCGGCGAGCTCGTCGATCATGCGCGCCACCTCACGTCCGGTGCGATCGTCGGGGGTTCGGATGGCTCGCGGTCGCCGTCGTGCGGGTGCAGGTGCACGTGGTCCAGCCCGGCGTGCTCGCCGCGGGGCGGCAGGGGAGCGCCGTCGTGGACCACTGCCCCGTGCCGCAGGACGACGGCTCGCTTGACCAGCGGCTCGAGCGCGCCCAGCTCGTGCAGGACCACCATGATCGTGGTCCCGGCGGAGGCGAGGGCGGCGAGCGTCGTCGAGAAGGCCGTCTGGCTCGGGAGGTCCACGCCCGCCACGGGCTCGTCGAGCAGCAGCAGCTCTGGGTGGCGTACGAGTGCTCGGGCGATCAGGACGCGCTGCTGCTGACCGCCGGAGAGCGTGCGGACCGCCTGGTCCGCGACGCCGTCGAGCCCCACGTCGGCCAGCGCTCGTCGGGCGCGTGCCCGGGCGCCGCGCGGGGGCAGCAGGTGGCGGCCGTGCAGCGTGCCGGACAGGACGACCTCGCAGGCGGTCGACGGCACGCCGGAGACGGCGCTGACCCGCTGAGGCACATACCCCACCCGCTGCCAGGGGACGGTCGGACCCAGCGGGGCCCCGAGCAGTCGGACGGTGCCGCTCTCGAGTGGCACGACGCCGAGCAGGGCGCGCACCAGGGTGGACTTGCCCGAGCCGTTCGCGCCGAGCAGGGCGACGACCTCCCCGGCGTTCACCGTGAGGTCGACGTTCCTCACGATCGGCGCGCCACCGAGCGCGACGGTGAGGCCCGAGGCCTCGATGACGGAGGTCACCGACACCCCAGGCCCGCGCGGAGGGCTGCCAGGTTGGACTGCATCACGTCACGGTAGTCGGTGGCCGGATCCACGAGAGTCTCCAACGGGTCGAACACGGCGACGTGCACGCCAAGGTCCCCGGCCAGGCTCTCGGCTACCCCGGGATCGGCCAGCGGTTCGGTGAAGAAGGTGGTGACCCCCAGCTCGGTGATCAGGTCGCGCACCTCGCGCAGGCGGGCGGGCGAGGGCTCGCCCTCGGGATCGACGCCGGAGACGCCCACCTGCTCGAGACCGGTGAGCTCGGTCAGGTACCCGTAGGCCGCATGGGAGGTGACGATCGTGTCCCGTTCGCACTCGGCCAGACCGGCGCGCAGCTCCTCGGCGAGGTCGAGCAGGTCTGCCGCGAGCCGGTCGGCATTGGCGCTGAACTGGGCGGAGCGCTCGGGCGACGCGTCGCTGAGGACGGCGGCGACCTGGTCGGCGACGGCTGCCAGGCGGGTGGGGTCGAGCCAGAAGTGCGGGTCGAGCTCGGTGCCGTCGTCCGCGTCCTCGGCCGTCTGGCCGTCCTCGTCGTCGTGGCCGGCACCCTCCGCCAGCGGCATCAGGTCCGCGACGTCGGCTGCATCCACCACGTGGGCGGGTCTGCGTTCGGCCACGGCGTCGTCCACGGCGGGCTGGAAGCCGGAGACGTACACCACGACGTCGGCGGCGGAGAAGTCCCGGAGCTGGCGGGGGGACAGCTCGACGGTGTGCGGATCGCCTGACGCCGCGACGGAGGTCACGGTCACCTGGTCCCCGCCAACCTGCTCGACGACGTACCGCAGCGGGTAGACGGCCGTGAGCACGCTGATCCGCGCGTCCCCCGCGTCGCCGTCTCCGGCTGAACCGTTTCCAGCACCACACCCCGCGAGGGCCAGCGCGACGGTGCAGAGGGCAGCGAGGCGGCCTGCGCGGCCGGGAGTCAACATGAGCATCATTCTCATTAGTGTTGAGAACGATTGTCAAACGGATCGCGTCCCGTCGTCATGGCCACGGACCCCGCCTCCCCGCCGGTAGCCTTGGCCCTCGGCGCGCCCAGGCGCGCGCGAATCGCCGTCGTCCGCGCGAGCCACGTGCGGGCTCTTCTCAAGGAGTGCTTCCGTTGGCCGTCTCTCGTCTTGATGCCGTCACCAGCCTTGCCAAGCGTCGTGGTTTCGTCTTCCCCTCGGGGGAGATCTACGGCGGTACCAGGTCGGCGTGGGACTACGGGCCCCTCGGTGTCGAGCTCAAGGAGAACATCAAGCGGCAGTGGTGGCGGGCGATGGTGACCAGCCGCGAGGACATCGTGGGGATCGACTCGTCGGTGATCCTGCCCAAGCAGGTATGGGTCGCGTCGGGGCACCTTGCGGTGTTCTCCGACCCGCTGACGGAGTGCCTCTCGTGTCACAAGCGGTTCCGCGAGGACCAGATGATCGAGGAGTTCACCGAGAAGAAGGGCCGCGCGCCCGAGGAGGGCCTGGCTGAGATCGCCTGCCCCAGCTGCGGCACCCGCGGGAAGTGGACGGAGCCGCGGGACTTCAACATGATGCTGAAGACCTACCTCGGGGCCGTCGAGGACGAGTCGGGGCTGCACTACCTGCGCCCGGAGACCGCCCAGGGCATCTTCGTGAACTTCGCCCACGTCATGTCGAGCGCTCGCAAGAAGCCGCCCTTCGGCATCGGGCAGATCGGCAAGTCGTTCCGCAACGAGATCACGCCCGGCAACTTCATCTTCCGCACCCGCGAGTTCGAGCAGATGGAGATGGAGTACTTCGTCGAGCCGGGCACGGACGCGCAGTGGCACCAGTACTGGATCGACACCCGGACCGACTGGTACCTGGATCTCGGTCTGTCGAGGGACAACCTGCGCCTCTACGAGCACCCCGCCGAGAAGCTGTCGCACTACTCGACGCGCACCGTCGACATCGAGTACCGGTTCGGATTCACCGGCTCGGAGTGGGGCGAGCTCGAGGGCATCGCGAACCGCACCGACTTCGACCTCAAGACGCACACCGAGCACTCGGGACAGGACCTGTCCTACTTCGACCAGGGGAAGAACGAGCGGTGGGTGCCCTATGTCATCGAGCCGGCCGCCGGCCTGACCCGGTCACTGATGGCGTTCCTGGTCGAGGCCTATGCCGAGGACGAGGCACCCAACGCCAAGGGTGGGGTGGACAAGCGCACGGTGCTCCGGCTCGATCCGCGGCTGTCCCCGGTCAAGGCGGCTGTGCTCCCGTTGTCCCGGCACGAGGACCTGTCGCCCGTGGCGCGCGACCTGGCCACCGAGCTGCGGACGAGCTGGAACGTCGACTTCGACGACGCGGGCGCGATCGGGCGGCGGTACCGGCGCCAGGACGAGATCGGGACCCCCTTCTGCATCACCGTCGACTTCGACTCCCTGGACGACCAGGCGGTGACGGTCCGCGAGCGGGACTCCATGGCCCAGGAGCGCGTCGCGCTCGGCCAGGTGGCCGGGTACCTGGCGCAGCGGCTCATCGGCTGCTGAGCCTACGGCGCCAGTGCTTGGCTGATCCCCGAGGCGTTGCCGTTCTTGTCCGTGTACTGCACTGACACCATCAGCGGTTCAGGGTTCGGGCCTCGGTCCGTCAAGCGCACCGCGATGACGTAGATCGCGCCGCCCTTGAGGCTTGGTGTGGTGAACGTGGGGAGTCCTAGCCGCGACTCCCCGACGGTGACTGTCGCGTCCGTTGCGTCGGCCGGCATCGCACCGGTCACGAAGAAGACCCCGTCGGCGCTGCCGATCGACCACGCCGCGCTCCAGCGCTCGAAGTCGTTGATGCTCTCCGGGTCCATCGGCCAGCCGAACTCGAGGATCGGCTCGCCGAGACCGCGTGGGCTCCTGGCCCGAAGCTCGACCGTGGAGTGGGGAACGAAGTCCGACGTGTACGGACTGGTCGGCTCGGTCTGCGCACTCTCCCCGGTGAACGGAGCGCCCGTCGGGGCGAGTACCAGGCGCGCGACCTCACCCGGGACGCCGGCAACAAGGGGCGCGACCTCCTCCAGCCCGAGGTCGACCAGCACCCGGCCCTCCGGGGCGAGGTAGTACTCCTCGACTTCGGTGGCCATGAAGATCTCGAGCGTGCCGGTGCCTGCGCCCACCATCGGAACGGGGACGCGTTCGAGCGGGAGGTCGCTCGTGAACGGGTCGCTGGGCCGCGGGAGGTCGAGGCTTGCGTCCAGGGTGGCCACGAACATCCGTCGGCCGTCGCCCGTGGGCGCGGCGAAGGTGGGCAGGAGCAACCTGGTCGTCGGCTCGCCGTCGGCCCCGAGGATCGGGTGGCGCAGCGTCACCTCCGCCAGCGCGGTGGGATCGGCGTCGGCCGGCGCGAGGCCCGCGAGCACGAACGTGTCGTCGTCGTAGAAGATGCCGATCGCGAAGGCTTCGTCCGGGGCGAGGTCGGTCGGCGCGCCCAGCGCTATCGGCGAGAACGGGTCTGTCCCATCCACCTCGCCCCAATACGCGCGTTCGGTATCGGTGAGCCGACCTGGGGTGGTCCAGCCCTCCCAGTACGCGCGTTCCAGAAGGCGGTCGTTGCCGACGAGTGCAAGGTCGATCGCGGCGTCGCGCGATGCCCAGGCCGTCCCGAGCCCGAGCACCGGGTCGGGAGCGTTCGATCCGTCGTTCGCCACGATCGCCAGCTCGCCCTCGGCCTGGTTCGCTGCGCGAAGCCCGAGCAGCAGCGCCTCGGTGCCGTCCGCGAGAGTGATCGGGACCGGCGTCGCCGCCGCGCGCACCCCCGGCGCGACCTCGACGATGGTCGCATCGCTCGTGGCGGGTGGGTCCGTCCGGGTCTCACCGCCCGGCAGCCCGCTGGCGACGCCGATCCCGACCGCCGCAACGACCACGGCCGCGCCGGCGGACTGAAGTGCCCGGACCCGGCGCTTGCGCCGGCGAGCGGCTGCCAGGACGTCGTCCGGGTGCAGCCTCATGGGCGGCAGGCTTGCGTCCGTGCGCTCGCGAAGCTCGCTGACCAGGGCGTCGTCGGTCATGGTCCGGCTCATCGGGGGCTCCTCTCGCGGCCGGCGGCGGGGAAGGTGCGCGGGGCGTCGTCGTCGGGTACCTGGAGGTTTGCGCGCAGCTGGGCTAGGGCACGGGAGGACGTGGACTTCACCGTGCCGACGCTCACGCCCAGGTCGGCCGCCACCTCGGCCTCCGGCATGCCCACCAGGTGCCGGAGCACGACGACGCGGCGCTGGCGCGCGGACAGCGCCGCCAGCGCGCGGACCAGCTGGTCGCGGTCCGCCTGCTGATCCGCGGCGCTCCGGCGCGGTGACGTACCGGGATGCCCGACGTCGTCGGGCATGTCGGCGGGGGGCAGCAGCACCTCGCGCCGACGACGACGCCAGGTGTCGATGCGGAGATTGACCAGGACCCGGCGGGCGTAGGCCAGGGGATCGCCGGCACCGGCGCGCGACCATGCGGCGTAGGTCCGCACGAGCGCCTGCTGGGTCAGCTCCTCGGCGCGGTGCGCGTCACCGCACAGCAGCCACGCGGTCCGCAGCAGGTCGGCCTGGTGGGCGGCGACGAATCCCGTGAACTCCGCATCGCCCGGGCGGCTCGGCTCCCCGACGATCACGACGGCGGCATGGGAGTCCTCGCCGGGCCGCATCGCCGGGCGTGGGTCGCGCGACGTGCTCGCCATGGTGCTCACACCCTAGAGAACGCAGCACCGGCGCCGAGGGTTGCGTCGCCAGTCGAACGGCGCACATGCGCGCGAAGGGCGAACTGCAGATGTGCGCCGTTTGCGCACGGGTGCGAATCGGGGTGCGGAGGGGGCCGGGGTGGGGGCGGGCGAAGCGTGCATGATCACGCCAGCACGGGTCGACGCGGAGTCGGGTCAGGAGGCGGGGACCAGCGCGTCGCTGAGCAGCCACCCCAGAGCCTCGACTGCCGACCATCCGTCCGGGTGCGCGGCCAGCAGCCGCCTCGCACCGTCGAGGTCCGCACCCAGAGTGATCAACGGCTGCTCGACGTACCCGTCGGCTCTGGTCTGCGCCAGCCCCACGTTGGCGGTCAGCGAGTTGCACAGGCAGCCGCGGCCGACGGTGGAGTCCTCGGTGCCACCCTTGCGGACGTGCACGTGCACCGGCTCTGCCGCGCAGTGGTACCCCACGGAACCGTTGGGGCGCAGGTACGGCGTGCGCAGGTAGCCCAGGTCGCACAGTCGGGGCCTCGACTCGGCGACCACGTGGTCCGACAGCGTCCCGGGCAGCTGCGCAACCTTGAACGGGAAGCCGGTCGGGGAGACCAGTCCGTCGGTCCGGACCTCCAGGGTGCCGTCCTTGAGCCGGGCGAGCAGGTCGGTGCGGAGGTCGGGCACGAGGTCGGAGTCGGAGCTCAAGGCGAACAGGGTGCCCACCTGGACGCCCGCAGCCCCGGCGTCCTGCGCCGCGACGAGGCCCTCGGGGGTGCCGAAGCTGCCGGCGAGCCAGAAGGGCAGGCCGACGGCGGCGACCTTGGCGACGCTCGCGTCGTCGCGGGGGCCGAAGACCGGTTGCCCGGTGTCGTCCACGGTGAGTCGCCCGCGGGGTGGCGCGTTGTGGCCTCCCGCCCGCGGGCCCTCGACGACGAACCCGTCCGGGCGGGTGTGCTCATCCCGGGCCAGGTGCGTCGCCAGGATCTCGGCGGAGATGATCGCCACGAACGCGGGGCGCGTCAGCGGCGGCAGGTCGTCGCCGAGCAGGTCACGCGGGTCCAGGTCCACCGTGTGGCCGCCGGACGGCGCTCCGTCCACCTCGATCGGCAGGTGGATGGGGGAGTGGTCGGCGAGGGTGTCGAGCAGGTGGGGGATGTCCCGGGGGATCCCCGCCCCCATCAGGACGACGTCGACGCCGGCCAGCATCGCACCGTAGGCGGCGGTTGGCGTCGCCATCTGGACCTTCTCCAGGAAGTTGATGCCGACGCGCCCGGCGTGGCCTTCCTTGGCCAGCCAGACCTCGACGAAGTTGCCCAGCACGGCGAGCTCCTGAGCGGCACGGCTCTGCCGAAGGGAGAGGCGGGGCACCGGGGCGTAGGGCTCTCCGGCGGGGCGGCCAGCGGGCAGGAAGTAGGTCGCCAGCGCCCGTTCCGCCACCTCCGGCACCGGGAACGCGGCCAGCGCACGGCGCATCGCGCCGTCTCGGTCGCCGTCCTGGAGCCGACGGGCCAGGACCAGGTCCAGGGCCGTGCCGGAGACAACTCCGAGCTGTCCCGAGCGCGCGACGGCGGACGCGAGCCGCCACGACGACACTGCGACGCCCATGCCGCCCTGGATGACGGACGGCAGCGGACGGGTGCCCCATCGGGATGCGGCGGGCCTTGCGGACGGACTGGTCACGGCAAAGCCTCTCAAACGGCTACGGGTGCGTAACTTACTCTACCGTAGGTATGCGGGTTCCGGACCGCCCGGGACGAAGGGCTCAGTGCGTCACGCCGTGATGGCCCGCGGCGGTGGGTGCGGTCCGGTCCGCGGCGGCGACTGGCTGCGCGGTGACGACAGCAGCCGCGATCGCCGTGGTCAGCGGGATGGCGAGCACGAGCCCGATCGAGCCGACCAGGGTCCGGGCGATCTCCTCGGCGAACTCCCCGCTGCCGATCGTCTGCAGCAGCGGAAGCCGGTAGACCTCGAGCAGAAGCAGGATGGGCAACGACGCCCCGGCGTAGGCGAAGGCGATCGTGTACACGGTCGATGCAATGTGGTCGCGACCGATGCGCATGCCGCGGCGGAACAGCGTGCGCCGGCTGGCGTCCGGATCGGAGGCGCGGAGCTCCCACACGGCGGACGCCTGGGTGATGGTCACGTCGTTGAGAACGCCCAGGCCGGCCAGGATCACCCCGGCGATGAAGATGCCGCGCAGCCCGTCCCCCTCCAGGTTCCCGGTGATCATCGCGAGGCGGTAGTGGTCCTCGGTCGCGATCCCGGTGAGCCGGGCGGTGTGCGCGGCCACCACGCCCAACGCCGCCGTCACACCGAGCCCGGCGAACGTGCCGAGCAGGGCCGTCGTCGTGCGTCTGGAGAAGCCGTGGGCCATGTAGAGGACCACGAACATGATCGCCGCGGATCCTACGAGGCCGACGGTCAGGGGGTCGCTGCCCTGGAGCAGGGCGGGCAGCATGAAGACCCCGATGACGCCGAAGGCCAGCACCAGTCCGATGAGCGCCCTGAGGCCGCGGAGCCCCGCCACGGCCGTCACGACGACCGCGAACGCGACGGCCAGCATCCCGAGCGGGAGGGTCCGGGCGAAGTCGTACCAGGCGTACAGCTCCGGATCCGTGGCGGTGGCGAGGTATCTGGTGAGCACGATCGGCGTGCCCACCGGAACGTCGGCCGCCCCGACGGTCGCAGGCGCGCGAACCTCGACCACGCGGCCCGCCGCCGAGGTGGACGTCACCTCGGCCAGCAGCACGACGCACTGGACGGACTCCGGGATCTCCCCGCTGGGCAGCCTGACCTCGCTCGACCCCGCGCACCGCTCGGTGTCGACCTCGACGACGCGCGCATGGGGGTACTCGGCGTCCATCGCGACGATCCCGGTGGCGGGCGGGTCACCGGTGGGCCACAGGGTGATCAGACCCGCGAGCGTGGCGACGACCAGCGGGAGCAGAATCGTGACCAGGAGCGTGGTCGTGCGGTCGAGGCGTCTGGGCATCGGCAGATCATGCCTTACGAGATGCCGGGACGGCGATGGGGGACAATCGCTGGGTGCCTGAACCCGCCAGCACCGTCGTCGCCCGTGCGCCTTCCCCGGCCACCGGGCAGTCGGTGCTGCCCCCGCTCCGCATCGGCCCGTTGGTGATCGAGACCCCGGTCGTGCTCGCACCCATGGCCGGGGTGACCAACCGCGCGTTCCGGCGGCTGTGCCGGGAGCACGGCGCCGGGCTGTACGTGTCGGAGATGGTGACGTCGCGGGCGCTGGTGGAACGCACACCTGAGTCGATGCGGATGATCCAGCACGACGACGACGAGCGGCCCCGCTCGGTGCAGGTGTACGGCGTCGACCCGGCGACCGTGGGGGCGGCGGTGCGCCTGCTCGCGGAGGAGGACCGGGCCGACCACATCGACCTGAACTTCGGCTGCCCGGTGCCCAAGGTGACCCGCAAGGGCGGGGGAGCGGTGCTGCCGTGGAAGCGGGACCTGTTCGCCGCCATCGTTCGGGCCGCGGTTGACGCGGCGTCGCCGAGCGGTGTCCCGGTCACGGTCAAGATGCGCAAGGGGATCGACGCGGATCACCTCACCTACCTGGAGGCCGGGCGGGTGGCGCAGGACGTCGGAGTGGCTGCCGTCGCGCTCCATGCCCGGACGGCGGCGGACTACTACTCCGGCACCGCCGACTGGGATGCGATCGCCCGGCTCAAGGAGGCGGTGACCGACATCCCGGTGCTGGGCAACGGGGACATCTGGGCCGCCGAGGACGCCCTGGAGATGGTTGCCCGGACCGGGTGCGACGGCGTCGTCGTCGGGCGCGGGTGCCAGGGGCGCCCGTGGCTGTTCGCTGACCTGGCCGCGGCGTTCCACGGCTCGGACGCGCGGATCCGTCCCGGTCTTGCGGAGGTTGCGGCGGTGGTACGACGGCACGCCGAGCTGATGGTCGACGAGCTGGGCGACGAGCCCCGGGCGTTGCGTGAGCTGCGCAAGCACATGGCCTGGTACTTCAAGGGGTACATGGTGGGCGGTGTCCTGCGCGCTCAGCTGGGCCTGGTGGAGTCCCTCACCCACCTCGACGAGCTGCTCGCCAGGCTCGACCTCGCCCAGCCGTATCCGGGCGTGGGCGCCGAGGGTCAGCGGGGTCGGGCGGGCTCCCCGAAGCGCCCGGTGGTCCCCGACGGCTGGTTGGACTCCCGCGAGCTCGACGACACCTTCCGGCGGGCGCTGCACGAGGCCGAGCTGAGCATCTCGGGGGGCTGAGCAGGCGGCCGAGACCGGGCTACTGTCGTGTCATGCGCCAGCAGCGGGGCGACGCGGAGTCGCGCCTCGTCGAGGTCGAGCTCGTCGACGAGGAGAGCCCGCTCGCGGTCGTGGCGGCCGAGCACGCTCGGCGCTTCGGCCTCGAGCCGCGGGATCCCGCACCCGCCGCGGCCGACGACGCCCCGTCCGGCGGCGGGCGAGCCTCCCGACGGCTGCGGGTGCTCGGGATCGCGGTGGTCGCCGCCCTGGTGGCGATCACCATCGGGGCGAACGTGGTGGCCTCCCAGCGGGAGGCGGCGCGGCAGGCCGAGCTGGCCGGCCACCCGTGGATCCTGCCCGCCGTCGACGGTCCCCTGCAGGAGGTGTGGCAGGTCGAGGGTCCGCAGCTCCTCGCCGAGTCACCCGGCCTCGTTGTCGCGTCCGACCTCCGCGGGGCGGTCACCGCCATCGACACCGCCACCGGTCGGGCCCTGTGGACCTGGGAAGGGACCGAGCAGCGGGAGCGCTGCGCGGGGGTGCAGGAGACCGACGAGCAGCCGGCCGGCGCGGGTCTCGCCACCGAGTATCTGGTCTGCCTCCCGGAGAGCGACTACTTCCTGGACCATCGGCCGCCCGTGCCCGGCGCGGTGGCAGCGGTGACCCTCCTCGACCCGGTCACCGGCGACGTGCTCGGCCGGGCCGACATCGAGGGGACGCCCCTCGCCTGGGACGTGGTCGGCGACCACCTGGTCGTCACCTTCGTCAGGTCGGACGCCGCGGTGGGCATCGTCAGGTGGGACCCGCAGGCGGGGCGACAGGTGTGGGAGTTCGCGAGCGACCCTGGCCTGATGCCCGACGGCCTGTACAGCGAGTGGGGCTACCTGCTGCGCGACGGTGTGGTGCACGTGGTGAGCGGTGAGACGGCCATCGCTGTCGCCGTGGAGTCCGGGGAGCAGGTGGCGTCGGACACCGGCGCGTTCAGGCGGGCGGCGGAGCTGAACCGCACGGTGCTGGCGGATGGCGGCACCGTCGAGTGGCGCCGCGACGACGTGGGCGAGGACGGCTCGGGGCGCGTCGTGGAACCCGACGGCTCGACGCGGTTCGAGTTCGAGGGCATCCCGTGGCAGGCCTTCCGCTCGGACGGCTCGGCTCCGGGTGTCTTCGTCGTTCAGAGGGCCGGTTCGAACGGACTCGTGGGCCTGGATGCACGTTCCGGGGAGCGGCTCTGGAGGACCGTTGCCGGGCGCGAGCGGCCGTGGCCGGTGCTGCAGACCGGCGGGATCGTGGTCGCGGTAGGTGGTGGGACCGCCGCCGCCATCGACCTCCGCGACGGCGAGCGGGTGTGGACCCTGGAGGTGGCCCCGACCCCCGGCCCTGCCGTCGTGACCGATGGCACGGTGGTCCTGCTTCCCGTGCGCGACGGCTGGGAGACCTCCCTGGTGGCGGTCGACCTCGCCTCGGGGACGGAGCTGTGGCGGATCCCGGTGCGGAGCGGGGTGATGGAGCTGTATCCCGCGGCAGACGGCACCGTGCTGCTCGTCACGCCGAACCGGATCATCGCCTACCGCTGAACGGGCCGATGCCGAGCGGGTCGATACTGTCGTGGCATGCGCCGGGGAGGCTCGGGAGACGACGTCGTCCGCGTGGAGATGGTCGAGGCCGACGAGCCCTCCACGGCGGCCCCGTCGGGTTCGGACGGCATCGGAGTCGATCCGGGACGGCGACGCCGCCTGCGCTGGACCGGGATCGGCGTCCTCGCGGCGCTGGTGGTCGTTGTCGCGGCCGCCGGGGTGGTCGGGGAGCGCCGTGACGCCGCGCGCCGGGCGGCCCTCGCCCAGATCGAGGGGGTTCTCGAGCCTTTCGGCGGTCCGTTGGTCGAGGCCTGGCGCCTCCCGGCCGGGTGGCCACTCATCGCGTCCGACTCCCTCCTGGTGCTCCAGGGCACGGGTTCGAACCCTCCGCTGACGGCCGTCGACCCGTCGTCGGGTGCGGTCCTGTGGCACCGCGAGGGAGCGTTGGCGGAGTGGTGCACGCCCCTCGGGGGCGACCTCGCGGCGGAGCCTTCGACCCCGACCGACCGCATCGTGTGCACGCAGACCACCGACGTTTACCTGCCGGACGACGTGGCGGTCGGATCTCTCGTGGTCCTCGATGCGGTGCGCGGCACCGAGCTGCGATCGCTCCCGCTGGACGCCTCCGTCCTGTTCGTGCAGACGGCCGACGACGACGTGATCCTCACCTCCGTGGACGCCCGGTCCCGACTGGAGGTGCGCCGGTGGGACCCGGCGGCAGACCGCGAGGTGTGGAGGTATCTCAGCGAGCCAGGGCTGCTGGAGACCCTGGTGGACGACGGACCGTGGGGCCGTGAGATCTCCGACGGCGTCTACCGGTTCGGCGGTGAGGACGAGGCGCTGTCGATCGACGTGGCCACCGGTGAGCGAGTCCCATCCGTGCCACGGTCCGAGCGGATGCGGCCGATCACGTGGCCGTTGCCGGACGGGGGCACCGTGGAACTGACACTTCCGGGCCCGCAAGACCCGTACGGGACGCGAGTGCTCGATGCCGACGGGTCCGTCCGGTACGAGATGGAGGCAACACCCTGGGTGCCGTGGATCACCGACGGGTCCGTCCCGAGCATCCTGGCCGTTCAGGACCCCTTGTCCCATGACGTGATCGGCCTCGATGCGGCGACAGGGGATCGGTTGTGGATCGTCGACGACGTCGCCGGTGTGGAGTCCATCCTCCAGATCGACGGCATCGCGGTGGGGCTGGGCTCGGGGCGAGCGGTGGGGCTCGACATGGCCGAGGGCGCGGTGCTGTGGGAGGCGGACGTGGCGTACCCCGACTGGTGGTCTCCCCTCACCGACGGCGAGGTGGTGGTCCTCCTCACCGCGTCTGACGCGGCGACCTACCTGGCCGCGCTCGACCTGAAGACCGGCGAGCAGGTCTGGCGGGTCCCCGTCCCCGACACCACCCGCTACGCCGAGACGCTTGGGCGAGCGATCGTGCTCGTGCACACCGACACGGATCTGATCGCCTTTCGCTGATCCGTTCGTCCTGGCGGGCGGGCTAGGGTCGGCCCATGCATAGGCGGGGCTGGGCGGACGGCCTCGTCGAGGTGGAGCTCTGGGAAGCCGCCGATTCCCCGGGTCCGGAGGCCCCGGACGCCCCGGACGCCCCGGACGTCACGGATGACCGGGACAGGCGTCGCGCGCGGACGCTTCGTTGGGTGGGTCTGGCGGTCGCCGCCGGCCTCGTCGTGACCATGGTGTCGATGACCGCGATCGACGCCCGACGGGACGCCGCGCGCGCCGCGGACCTCGCCGAGCTCGCGTGGGTTCTGCCTCCGCTGGAGCCGCCGTTGACCGAGGTCTGGCGCTCACCCGGGGGGTGGACCGTGGCCCAGACAGCCGACGTGATGGTGGTCGGGGGCCACGAGCGCGGCACGCGGGCGCTCGATCTCACCTCGGGCGAGGTGCTCTGGACGTACGGCGGCACGGGTAGCGAGGTGGACTGCGCCGCGCTCCTCGACTACCGGGAGGTCCGGATCGACGAGTCGTCCGACGCCGAGTTCGTGTACTGCGCCTCGATCGTCGGCTACGAGGTGGGGACTCCGACGCCGGAGGTCGCCGTGCCCGTCGACTTCGTGGAGATCGCGACGGGGGCCCAGTCGGCGCCCCTGGTGGTGGATGGCTTCGTGGTGATGACCGATGTGGTGGACGGCGACCTGCTCGTCACGTACGTCGACGCGTCGGCGGCACTACGGGTAGTCCGCTGGGATCCGCGCTCGGGCGAGGTGTGGAGCTATCGCAGCGCTCCCGGGCTCGCGCCCGACGGCGCCGTCGTCGACTTCTTCGCCCTCGAGGCGGTGGAGCCCGGGGCTGGGGACCCGACCCGCCTGAGCTACGGGATCGCCGACGGCGCGGTGCGGCTCACCGATGAGATCGCCCTCGACCTGACCACGGGGGAGCAGGTGCCGGTCCCCGCCGTCGCCGCCGCCCCGTTCGGCTACGTCCAGCCCTTGGCCGACGGCGGCAGCGTGGAGGTGCGCTACGGGATGTCGTCAACGCGGGAGTGGTCGGAGGCCGGACGTGTGCTGAACTCCGACGGATCGCTCAGGTTCGAGATCGAGGGTTCGCCCTGGTTCGCCTGGCAGACGGACGGGTCCGACGCCGACGTCTTGACGGTGTTCCGGCCCGACGGCGGGATCGCCGGCCTCGACCCGGGGACGGGGGAGAGCCGGTGGACGGCCGCAGAGACGGCGGGCATGGCGCCGACGTTCGTCCTCGAGGGCGTCCAGGTCCTCGTCGGGTCTCGGGGGGTCATCGCGCTCGGCGTCGGCGACGGCGTGCAGCGGTGGCATGCCGAGGACCCGGCCGTCTGGAACGGCATGGCCGCCACCGACGGCACGGTGGTCCTGGTCCAGAGCGACGGCGGGGCGGGCCAGGAGCTCGTCGCACTCGACCTGCGCACCGGGGTGGAGGCGTGGCGGACGGCGCTACCCGGCTCCTACTGGCAGATCAGCCACGGCGGCGGCAACCTGCTGCTCGTCGGGGACGAGGAGATCGTCGCCCTGCGCTGAGGGTCGACCCCGCGAGCAGTCCCCTGAGCGTCACTCCCGCTGGCGCAGCCACACCGTGACGTCGGTCGGTACGGTGACCACGCCGTCGTCGTCCGGGTGGATCTCCGCCGAGGCGAGCAGCAGCTCCAGGCCGCCGGGCAGCGCGAGGGGCGGCTCACCGAGGTTCGTGACCACGAGGACCTCGCGGTTGACGAAGGCCAGCACGTGCTCGTCCGACGAGTCGGCGAGCCCGTCCACCCAGGCGAGGGAACCGGAGCCCAGCCGGAACTCCCGGCGCAGCCGGAGGGCCGTGCGGTACATCTCGTAGGTCGACCCGGCGACGCACACCTGGGTGTCCAGCGCGTACCGGGCGAACGTCTCCGGCTGGGTGAGCCAGCTCTTCCCCGTGGGGGAGAACCCGTACGCCGGGGCGTCGGCGATCCAGGGCAGCGGCACCCGGCAGCCGTCGCGACCGCGCTGGGTGTGCCCGGACCGCGGCCACGTCGGATCCTGGCGCTCGGAGTCGTCGAGGGTCGTGTGCTCGGGGAGGCCCATCTCCTCGCCCTGGTACAGGTAGGCCGATCCGGGCAGGGCGAGCATGAGCAGGGTGGCGGCACGGCCGCGCTGCAGGCCCAGCTTCTCGTCGGGCTGGGGGTCGCCCTTGCCGATCCCGTTGGGCTTGCCCCCCGGCGGCTCGAGCCCGAGGCGCGAGGTGTGCCTCACGACGTCGTGGTTCGACAGGACCCACGTGGTCGTGGCGTCGTACGCGTCGTTCGCCTCCAGCGACTCGGTGATCACCGAGCGCAGCGCCGGGGTGGTCCACAGGGACGTGAGGAAGTCGAAGTTGAAGGCCTGGTGCGTCTCGCCAGGTCGGACGTACCGGGCCAGGCGGGTCACGGGTTCCACCCACGCCTCGGCCACGAGCACGCGGTCCCCGTCGTACTGCGCGAGCACCCGGTTCCACGAGCGGTAGATCTCGTGCACGCCGTCCTGATCCCACATGGGTCCCCGGTGGCCGGCCCCGGTGGAGCCGTCCTCCGACCCCGCGGTGCCCTCGTGCGGGCCCTCGAGCATGGCGGTGGTGCCCGACCAGTCGGGCAGGCCGTCGGCCTTGACCATGCCGTGGGCGACGTCGATCCGGAACCCGGCCACGCCGCGGTCCAGCCAGAACCGAAGCACCGACTCGATCTCGGCGTGGACCTCGGGGTTCTCCCAGTTCAGGTCGGGCTGGGTGACGTCGAACAGGTGCAGGTACCACTGCCCCGGCGCGCCGTCCGGGGTGGTCAGCCGGGTCCAGGCCGGACCGCCGAACACGGACTGCCAGTTGTTCGGGGGCTCGTCCCCGTGTGCGCCTCGCCCGTCGCGGAAGATGTAGCGGGCGCGCTCGCGGCTCCCGGGCTCGGCTGCGATCGCGTCGCGGAACCAGGCGTGCGACGACGACGTGTGGTTGGGCACCAGGTCCACGATCACCCGGATGCCCAGACGGTCCGCCTCGGCCAGGAGGGCGTCGGCGTCCTCCAGCGTGCCGAACACCGGGTCGATGTCGCGGTAGTCGGCGACGTCGTACCCGCCGTCGTGCTGCGGGGACGTGTAGAAGGGGGAGATCCACACCGCGTCGACACCCAGCCGGGCGAGGTGGTCGAGGCGTTGGGTGATGCCCGGAAGATCGCCCACCCCGTCGCCCGACCCGTCGGAGAACGACCGTGGGTAGACCTGGTAGATCACCGCGTCCCGCCACCACTGCCGGCCCGACGACGGCGGGTGCAGCAGGGTCGTCGTCGTGGAGCCGTGCTCGTCGGCGATGGCGGAGAGGATCGAGGTCACGGTGCTCCTGTCGTGGGCGGGTCGACGGTCGTGCTCCCAGCCTAGGAAATCGGGGCGAGATCTGCCGAAGGGGGAGCGGGCGCGGTCGAGCCTCGGACGATGAGCTCGGGGTGGAAGAGCAGCTCGGTACGGGAGACCCGGGTGCCGGCGATCTCCGCCATGAGCGCGCTGACCGCGGCCTTGCCCATGCTGACGACAGGCTGGCGAACCGTGGTCAACGGTGGGTCGGTGAACGCGATGAGCGGGGAGTCGTCGAAGCCGACCACCGAGACGTCCTCCGGCACCTGGAGCCCGCGGGCCCGGGCCGCCCGGATGACGCCGAGGGCCATGAGGTCGGATCCACAGACGATGGCGGTGTGCCCGGCGTCGAGCAGCTCCCCGCCGGCGACCTGGCCGCCCTCGACCGTGAACAGCGTGGACACCACGTGCGCCGCCACGTCGGCACCGGGTTGGCGCTGCTTCAGCAGTGCCGCGAATGCCGCGATCTTGCGCCGGGCCGGGATGTAGCGGTCCGGCCCGGTGGCGAGCCCGATCTCCGTGTGCCCGAGGCTGGTGAGGTGGCGGACCGCCAGGGCCATCGCCACGGTGTCGTCGGTGGATACCGCGGGGGCGTCGACCCCTTCGGCAAAGCCGTTGACGAACACGATCGGCACGGCGCGGCCGCGCAGCTGGTTGTACCGGTCGGTGGAGGCGCTGGTGTCGGCATGGCGGCCCGACACGAAGATGATGCCGTCGACGCCGTGTTCGATCAGCATCTCGATGTACTCGTCCTCGGTGGTGCCGCCCGGGGACTGCGTGCACAGCAGCGGGGTGTACCCGCGGTCGGCGAGCGTGGTCTCGATGGCCTGGGCGAGCGCCGGGAACACCGGGTTGTCCAGCTCCGGGACGATGAGGCCCACGAGGCCCTGGGAGCGCGTGCGCAGCTTCTCCGGCCGGTCGTAGCCGAGAACGTCGAGGGCCGCCAGGACCGCCTTGCGGGTGTCGGCGGCGACGCCCTGCTTGCCGTTGAGGACCCGCGACACGGTGGCAGTGCTGACCCCGGCTTGGTCGGCGAGGTCCTTCAGCCGGGTGCGCACGTGAGGAAGCGTAAGGGACACAGGCGCCTCCTCGTGGTCGCACCGGCTGATCATGGTCGAAAGCGTTACCTGTAAGTTACCGCAATTTGTTGCAGCCGGTGTCACTTCGGGGTTACGGTGCCGGACACAGGGCCAACGGGGGCCACGCTGGGTGCTCCGGGCCACGTGGACAACGAACCGTTTGGAGACATCCCGATGCGTCGGAGCATCCCTCTCGTCGCGGCCGCCCTCGGCGTCGCGCTCACCCTTTCCGCCTGCGGTGGTGACACCACCGAGGAACCCGAAGACGTCGCCGGCACGCCAGAGGTCGAAGAGCCCACCGGTGGCACGCTGACCATCTGGGTCGACGAGACCCGGCAGCCGGCCGTCGAGGCCGCCGCCGCAGACTTCGAGGCCGAGACCGGCAGCACCGTCGAACTCGTCCTGAAGAACTTCGAGGACATCCGGGCGGACTTCAACGCCCAGGTGCCCACCGGTGAGGGCCCGGACATCACCGTCGGCGCCCACGACTGGCTCGGCGAGATGACGGCCAACGGCGTCGTGGCCCCGATCGAGCTCGGCGACGTCGCGGACCAGTTCGAGTCCGTCGCGGTCGAGGCCTTCACCTACGACGGCCAGGTCTACGGCCTGCCCTACGCCGTGGAGAACATCGCCCTCATCCGGAACACCGCGCTCGCCGCCACCGCGCCCGCCAGCTGGGACGAGGCCGTGAGCATGGGGCAGGCGGCCGGCACCACGTACCCGATCCTGCTCCAGATGGGCGAGACCGGAGACCCGTACACCGCCTACCCGCTGCAGACCTCCTTCGGGGCAGCTGTCTTCGAGCAGAACGAGGACGGCTCGTACAGCCCGGAGCTTGCCATGGGTGGTGACAACGGCGCGGCGTTCGCCCAGTGGCTCGCAGCTCAGGGCCAGGCGGGCGTGCTCGACACGGCCATCACCTACGACATCGCCGTCGAGGCGTTCGCCAACGGTGAGTCCCCCTTCATCATCGGTGGCCCGTGGATGCTCGGTTCGTTCGAGGGCCTTGAGCTCGCGATCGACCCGATCCCGAGCGCCGGCGACCAGCCCGCTCAGCCGTTCGTCGGGGTTGCCGGGTTCTACGTCAACGGACAGAGCGACAACGCCCTGCTCGCGAACGACTTCCTGGTCAACTACATGGCGACCGAAGAGGCTCAGCTCGCGCTGTACGAGGCCGGTGCGCGTCCTCCGGCCCTCATCTCCGCCGCCGACGCTGCGTCGTCCGACCCGATCACCGCGGGCTTCCGCGAGGTGGGGGCCGACGCCGTGCCGATGCCGTCCATCCCCGAGATGGGTTCGGTCTGGGAGTTCTGGGGAGTCACGGAGGCGAGCATCGTCAACGGTGCGGACCCCGTGCCCACCTGGGAGAAGATGGTCTCGGACATCCAGGGTGCCCTCGGTTCCTGACCAGACCACAGTGATCACATGACGCACGTGGTGCGCGGCCGGGTAGTGGACCGACCGCGCACCACTGCGTGACCCCGACGGAGAGGTCACCGATGAGCTCCCCCCAGCCGGACCAGGTGGCCGTGCGAACCCCGCCCGAGCGGAACGGCGCGCGGTCACCGGGGACGTCCCATGCCCGCAGCTTCGGCCGGGGGTTCCTGATCAAGCTCGCGCTCATCGCGCTCATCGATGCGCTCGGCGTCTACGTGGTGCTTGCGGCCTGGGCCGAGGAGTCCCACGGGATCATGTGGGGGATGGTGGCCCTCCTGGTCGCCGCCAACTACGTGTACTTCTCCCGTCGGGCGCTGCCCATGAAGTACGTGCTGCCGGGGCTGGCCTTCCTGCTCGTCTATCAGATCTACGTCGTGCTGTTCACCGGGTACGTGGCGTTCACCAACTACGGCGACGGGCACAACTCGACCAAGGGCGACGCGATCGACGCCCTGCTGATCCAGAACGAGCGGCGGCTGGAAGGCAGCGCCGGCTACCCGCTCGCCGTCGTGGCCGACGGCGAGACGCTCGGGTTCGCGGTCGTGATCGACGACGAGGTCCGCGTCGGGACGGCCGATCGTCCGCTCGAGGTGGCCGAGGACGCCGTGGTGTCCGACGGGGCCATCGCGGAGGTCCCGGGGTACCGGGTGGTACCCCGGAACGAGGTGCTCACCCGGCAGAGCGAGGTGACCTCCCTCCGGGTGCCCGTCTCCGATGACGTGGAGGAGGGCTCCGTCCGGACCCAGGACGCCCGCACCGGGTACGTGTACCGGCCGGCCCTGGAGTACGACGCCGAGACGGACACGATGACCGACCTCACCAGCGGGACCGTCTACCGGCCGAACGGGGAGGGTCAGTTCGTGGCCGAGGACGGCTCCCGGCTCCCGGTGGGGTGGCGCGTGGTCGTCGGCGTGGAGAACTTCACCACCGCGTTCAGCGATGCCCGCTACGCCGGGCCCTTCGTGAGGATCCTGGTCTGGACCTTCGCCTTCGCCCTGCTGTCGGTCGTCAGCACCTTCCTGCTCGGGCTCTTCCTGGCGATGGTCTTCAACGACCCCCGGATGCGCGGGCGCAAGATCTACCGCACGTTGATGATCCTTCCGTACGCCATCCCCGGGTTCCTGGCCGCCCTGCTCTGGTCGGGGCTGCTCAACCGGCGGTTCGGCTTCATCAACAACGTGCTGCTCGGGGGCGCCGAGATCGGCTGGCTCACCGACCCGTGGCTGGCCAAGCTCTCGGTGCTGGGCGTGAACCTGTGGCTCGGCTTCCCCTACATGTTCCTCATCGCCACCGGCGCGCTCCAGGCGATTCCCGGCGACGTGCTCGAGGCGGCGAAGATCGACGGTGCGGGGCGGGTACGGACGTGGCGGTCGGTGGTCATGCCGCTGCTGCTGGTGTCGACCGCGCCGCTGCTCATCTCCTCGTTCGCCTTCAACTTCAACAACTTCACGCTCATCTACATGCTCACCGGCGGCGGTCCACGGTTCGCCGACGCCTCGGTGCCGCTCGGGAACACCGACATCCTCATCTCGATGGTGTACTCCGTCTCCGGCGTCGACGGCTCGGCGCCGAAGAACTACGGCCTCGCCAGTGCGCTGTCCGTCGTCGTCTTCGTGATCGTTGCCACGATCTCGGCCATCGCCTTCCGACAGACCCGCCGGCTCGAGGAGATCCACTGACATGGCCACCCTCACCGAGGCACGCACCGCGACGCCGACCACCCGCAAGCTGCCCGCCGGCAGGTGGTTCCGCGAGCTCGGCTGGCGGCACATCGTCGGCCTGGTCGCCATCGTCTACGCGGGCTTCCCCCTGGTGTACGTGATCTCGGCCTCGCTGAGCGAGGCACGTACGCTGACGGGTTCGAACCGGCTGTTCGCCGAGGTGAGCGCGGTCAACTACGACGCGCTCACGGAGACGTACTTCTGGACCTGGATGGGCAACACGCTGATCATCGCGATCACCACGGGGGTGGGGACGGTGCTCATGGGCGCCGCGGCCGCCTACGCGTTCTCCCGGTTCCGCTTCACCGGGCGCAGGGCGGGGCTGACCTCGCTGCTGATCATCCAGATGTTTCCCCAGATGCTGGCCTTCGTCGCCATCTTCCTGCTGCTGCTCGGGCTCGGGCAGGTGGTGCCGGTCCTCGGGCTGAACAGCAAGATCGCGTTGATCTGCGTGTACCTGGGTGGGGCGCTCGGGGTGAACACGTTTCTCATGTACGGCTTCTTCAACACCGTCCCGCGGGAACTGGACGAGGCGGCCAAGATCGACGGGGCGACGCACACCCAGATCTACTGGACGATCATCCTGCGTCTGGTGTCGCCGATCCTCGCCATCGTGGGACTGCTGTCGTTCATCTCGACCTTCGGCGAGTTCATCATCGCCCGGATCATCCTGCAGTCGGAGAACAACTGGACCCTCGCGGTGGGGCTCTACGGCTGGGTGTCGGCCCTGCTCGAGGCGAACTGGGGTCTGTTCGCGGCCGGCGCCGTGATCACCGCGCTCCCGGTCCTGGCGCTCTTCCTGTTCCTGCAGCGGTACATCGTGGGTGGGCTCATCGCTGGCTCGGTCAAGGGCTGAGCGGCGGCAGGGAGGCGTAGCCGGCCGCTCACCGGCACCGGTGACTAGGGTGTCGCTGTGCCGGCCATGGGATACACCGACTCCGACCGGGCGCGCCGGTTCGCCGAGGCACCCAAGAGTCAGTACCGCACGCCCTTCGAACGGGACCGGGCTCGCCTGGTGCACTCGGCGGCTCTGCGCCGTCTCGGTGCCAAGACCCAGGTGCTCGTGCCGGCCAGCGACGACTTCGTCCGGACCCGGCTGACCCACACGCTCGAGGTGGCCCAGGTGGGTCGCGAGCTGGCCAAGGCGTTGGGATGCGATCCCGACGTGGTGGACAGCGCCTGCCTGGCGCACGACCTGGGGCACCCGCCCTACGGGCACAACGGGGAGCGTGCCCTGGCCGAGGTCAGCGCGCACATCGGGGGCTTCGAGGGCAACGCCCAGACCCTGCGCCTGCTGACCCGGCTCGAACCCAAGGTCATCGACCCCAGTACGGGGCTCGGCGCGGGGCTCAATCTGACCCGCGCGACGCTCGACGCCTCGTTGAAGTACCCCTGGACCGCGGCGGAGGCGCCCATGCGTCCGGACGGGACGCCGTCGGGGAAGTTCGGGGTGTACGACGACGACGCCGCCGCCTTCGCCTGGGTGCGCGCCGGCGCCCCCGAAGGGGTCCGGTGTCTGGAGGCCGAGGTGATGGACCTGGCCGACGACGTCTCGTACTCGGTGCACGACGTCGAGGACGCCGTCGTCGGCGGGAGGCTGGACCTCGCGGTGCTGGACGACCCGGGGGCGCGGGAACGCGTCACCGCCCAGGTGAGTGCCTGGTACGGCGACCTCGTCGAACCCGCCGCCCTGCGCGACGCCATGGCAGGGCTGCCGAGCGTCGGCACCTGGGTGCGCGGGCACGACGGCTCGCGCGGCGCGCTGGCCGCCCTGAAGGACCTGACCAGCGAGCTGATCGGGCGGTTCTGCGGTTCGGCGATCGGCGCGACCCGGGAGAGGTACGGCGAGGGGCCCCTCACGCGGTACTCGGCCCGCCTGGTGGTGCCGGAGGCCACGCGCGCAGAGATCCTCGTGCTCAAGGGGCTCGCCGTCACGTACGTGATGGCACCCCGGGAGTCCGAGCCCCTGCACGCCCGTCAGAGGGAGATCGTCGCCGGGCTGGTCGAGGCGCTGGTCCGGGCCCCCGAGCACCTGGAGGTCCCCTTCGCAGCCGACTGGGCGGCGGCGGCCGACGACCGGGCTCGACTGCGCGTGGTCGTGGACCAGGTGGCCTCGCTGACCGACGTGAGCGCGGCCACCTGGCACGTGCGCCTCGGCAGTCGACCGGCGCGGTGACCGGCCCCCGCCCCTCACCCCGGCATCGACGCCAGGACCGAGATGCTCCTGACCCCGTAGGTGCGACTCGCACCCCGTGCCTGGTCGGACAGGAACTCGTACGGGTTGTCCCGCACCGACTCCACCTGCAGGCCCGCGCGGGCGATCGCGTCACGGTAGGCCTCCTGCTGGGGGGCGCCACCGATGCAGGACGCCCACAGGTCGACGTCGCAGACGATGGCGTCGGTGAGGGGAAGCTCGGTCACGATGTCGGCGAGGGCCAGCCGCCCGCCGGGGCGGAGCACGCGCGCGGCCTCGGCGAAGGCGGCGTCCTTGTCGGGGATGAGGTTGATGACTCCGTTCGAGATCACCGCGTCGAAGGCCTCGTCCTCGAACGGGAGGTCCTCGATCCGCGCGGCCTCGAACTCGACGTTCTCGAGTCCGTTGTCGGACCGGAGCCGATCGGCCTTGGCCAGCTGCTCGGGCGTCACGTCGATGCCCACCACGCGCCCGTCGTCGCCGACGTGCTGCGCGGCCACGAACGCGTCCATGCCTGACCCGGCCCCCAGGTCCAGCACGGACTCGCCAGGCTGCAGGTCTGCGAGGTCGAAGAAGTAGCCGACGCCCGCGAAGGACTCGACCGCGCCGGCGGGCACGCCATCGAGCACCGCCGCCGGGTAGCCCAGCCGCTCGGCGACTCCACGGCCCGTCTCGAAGTGGAACGACTCCTCCGGGGTCTCGGCGACGGCGCGGTACATCCGCCGGACCTTGCCGAGCAGGGCCTCGTGGTCGATCGGTGCGAGGGGTCTCTGCTCCGTCGAGGTCATGTCCGACTCCTCTCTTCCGGGTTGCGGACCCTTCAGACGATCTCCAGGGATGTCTCGACCGGGACCGGGTTGACCAGGCAGTCGCGAACGGGTGAGGTCCGCTGGACGTACTGGCAGAGGTTCTCGAGCTCCTCGCGTGACGCGTTGGGGCTGGACACCCGTCCGATGGCCCGGATCTTGGTGAATCCCGGGCGGGGTCCGTCCAGCCCGAGGAACGCCCGCACGTCGAGCTCGCCTTCGATCCGGTAGTCCATCCGTGTGACCTCGATGCCCTTCGCGGCAGCGTTCGCGACGAACCCGACCCCGTAGCAGAAGGCGAGCGACTGGAGCAGCAGCTCGACCGCGTTCGGGCCCTTGTTGCTACCGAGCAAGACGGGTGGTTCGTCGCCGTGCATGATGAATGGCGCCGCTCGGCTCGCGTCCTCGCTCCCGGCGTGGGTGAAGGTGTGGACGGACCCCACGTTGTGGGTGCCCTCCTCCCACGTTGCCGTGGCGCGGAACGTGAAGGCCGCGAGATCGGGATCGGAGCCGATGGCCCCGATGGTCTCGAGCAGGGCGCTGACGTCGATCCCGTTGACGGTCGTGGTGGTCTGGGACATGGCTGCCTCCGTTCGGTGCGAGAGCAGGACGGCTCGTTGGGCCGCTGTCGACTCCAGGTTCGTTCGCGCCCTCGGCCCCGGGCATCGGTGCCAGCACCCACATCTGCCCCTGCCGTCACCGGTCTTGAGAGCCTCGACCACCTAGCCGACGACGTCGTCCAGGCCCAGCTCGGCGGCGCGAGCCACAGCCTCGACTCGCGAGGACACCCCGAGCTTCGCGAGCATGCCGGCAACGTGGTGCTCGACCGTGCGATGGGAGACGTGCAGCTGTTGGGCGATCTCGGCGTTGCGATGACCGCGAGCGACCAGGCGCAGCACCTCGAGCTGGCGGTCGGTCAGTTCGGCGGGGTTGGACCGGGTGGACGACCGTGCCCCGCGCGGGACGCTCATGCCGCGTCGACGGATCCTGTCGACCACCCGTCCTTCGAGGGGCGCCGCGCCGAGGCCGCGGGCCAGCTCGAGCGACGTTGTCAGAGCCTCGGCGTCGTCCAGCATCGACAGCATGAGGGCCTGGTCGTAGGTCCAGCCCGCCCGTCCGAAAGCCTCGGCCGCGGCACGCCAGTCGCCCCTGATCATCGCGGCGTACGGGTGAGGCGCCAGCCCGTCGAAGGTGTGGGGCTGCCCGCAGATCGTTGCCCACGCCGCGACTCGGGCCGCTGCCCCGCCCATCGCCAAGGGGTCGGGACCGACGACCCGCCGTACCTCGGCCAGGTGATCCACCGGCGGGCGGCGTCCGCGGAGCAGCGCGTCCTCGATCGCCAGCTCCAGCACTGGACCCATCCGCTTGAGCTCCCGGGCGCGGGCGGCGTCTGCGGCGAGCTCCGGCAGCAGCCGGTCGGTGTCGTCCGAGCCTTCCCGCACCGCCAGCTCAGCCAAGACCGTCCGTGCCTGCAGGTGCGCGACCGTCCCCTCGGGGGCGGTCCCGGCCGTCAACTGACGCAGCGCGAGGCGTTCGGCATCCCGCCAGTCGCCGCGACGAAGGAGGAGCCAGGCCCTGATCGCCTCGAGGTATCCGACCATGGTGTCCAGCTCATGGTCCTGCGCGTACGTCCGGCCCTGTTCCGCGAAGCTCATCGCCTGCTCAGGTCGGACCCACTGGAGGTTCACGAATGCGAGAGCTGTCAAGACAAGGACGCCGTGATGGTGCTCGCCTGAAGCATCGGCAGCCCTCAGCGCGTCCATCAGCGGCTCGGTGTCGTCCGGGTCGAGCTGGATTCGCATCGCGCCGATGGTCGCCAGGGCCCTGGTCCGCACGCCGGGGTGGCCGTCAGCGGTCCGCAGGGCGAGATGCCCCCACCGCAGCGCGGCGTCTGCCCGCCCGGCCAGCATGTCGAGCTCCGACGACTGGACGTACCCCTGTGCCAGTCCCGGCCGGTCGCCGGCCCGCTCGAGCACCTCACGTCCGTCGGCGGCATCGGCGTAGGCGTTGTCGCCGTCGCCGGTGAACCAGTGCACGTGGCTCCGGAACGTCAGACACCGCCCCAGCGACCGGTCGTTGCCGAGTCGGCGGTAGAGCTCGATCGCTCGCGTCACCGCGGAGAGCGCGTCCTGGCAGCGACCGACGAGGTAGGCGCTGGCGGCGTAGTCCTCCCAGAGCTGGGCCTGGCCGTCGGGATCGAGCCGCGTGGCGAACTCGGCCGCGCGCGTGAAGTGTGCGAAGGCCTCTCGGCAGGACCCAGCACGTTGGGCCTGCCGTGCCGCGAGGAGAGCGTGCTCAGCGACGACGTCGCTCATCCCGGCAGCTTCCGCGTGGTGCACCATGTCGGCGGGGTCAGCACCCAGGTCCCTGAGCGCCGCGACGATCCGTCCGTGCAGAAGCCTGCGGCGACCCGCCGGCACGCTCGAGTGGACCGCGGCGCGGGTCAGTTCATGGCGGAAGCGGACGTGATGGGTGTCGCTCGTGAGCAGTGCGCGACGCTCGGCCGGCTCCGCGGTCTCCGACCACCCGGGTTCGACGGCGTCCAGGATCGCGATCGGCATCCGGCCCGGAACGACCGAGATCAGCTCCAGCAGCTCGCGCACGGGCCCGGTGAGGCGGGCCACGCGCCCCAGCACGGCATGCGCAAGCGACGGGGGTAGCGGACCGGGGCGGTGGGCGATCATCTCCGACACGAAGAAGGGGTTGCCGCCGGTCGCGTCGAAGATGGTCTCTGCGTCGTCGCCGGCCAGAACAGCGACTGCCTCTCTGGACAGCGGCTCGAGCTCGACGTGGACCGTGGGTGCCCGTTGGAGGGCGTCGAGAGCGACGCGCAGCGGGTGGTCGGGGTCGAGCTCGCCGTCGCGAGCGGTGAGCAGCAGGAGGACGGGCAGCTCGGTGAGCCGGCGACCGACCACGGTGATGGCGTCGAGAGTGGCCTGGTCCGCCCAGTGCACGTCGTCGAGTGCCAGCACCGTGGGGGCGCGAGAGGAGCGCAGCTCCTCGAGAAGGAGTGTGTGGACGTGCTGTGGCGCTGAGTCGTCCCGGAGCGCCGTGGCGAGCGGAGCGGAGAACAGGTCGGCGAGGTCGCGTAGCGGCCCGAGCGGTCGGGGCGTGGTGAGATCGTCGCAGAGGCCCGCCAGGATGCGGGATCCGCCAGCGACCTCGTCGAGGAAGGCGGTGCTCAGCGCGGTCTTCCCGATCCCCGGTTCCCCGGTCACGAGCGCGATCGAGCCGCGGCTTCGCGACGCGTCATCGAGGGCGTCGTGTAGGCGGCCGAGCGCGTCCTCGCGCTCCAGGAGGTCGGCTGTAGTGGCCCGCGCTGGGTCTACGCGGGGTCCGACCTCTCGCACGCCCTCGCTCATGCCGCTCCCGCGGGCTGACCGGGCGGCGCGGCGCGTGGGCCGCGACCGCTGTCGGCCCTTCTGTCCGACACCTCCACCCTGACTCGCCGAGAGCCCCTGTCAAGTGGAGTGCCGACGGCCCGGCGGCGTGACTGGCGCAACGCGAGTCATCACCCCCGCCTAGACTCACGCCCGTGGCAGGTCGGATCCGGCGGGAGGACGTGGACGCGGTCCGGGAGCGCGCCCGGATCGAGGAGATCGTCGGCGAGCACGTCACGCTGAAGCCCGCGGGCGTGGGCTCGATGAAGGGCCTGTGCCCGTTCCACGACGAGCGCACCCCGTCGTTCCACGTTCGCCCGCCGGTCGGCCTGTGGCACTGCTTCGGGTGCAGCGAAGGCGGGGACGTCATCTCCTTCGTGGAGAAGCTGCACGGCCTGGGCTTCGCCGAGGCGGTGGAGCACCTCGCGGGACGGGTGGGGGTCCAGCTGCGCTACGAGGAGGGCGGCCCGGCCCGGCCCGGCGAGGAGCCGGGACGCCGGCAGCGCCTGCTCGAGGCTCATCGCCACGCGGCGGCCTACTTCGCCGAGCAGCTGCTCAGCCCGGCCGCGGCACCCGCCCGTGCGTTCCTGTCCGAGCGCAGCTTCGACCGCGACGCCGCCGCTCAGTTCGGCGTCGGGTTCGCACCCCAGGGCTGGGACGCCCTGCTGCGCCACCTGCGTGGCCGCGGCTTCACGGAGCCGGAGCTCACCGCGTCGGGCCTGATGAGCCAGGGCAACCGTGGCCTGTACGACAGGTTCCGGGGTCGGCTGGTGTGGCCGATCCGGGACGTGACCGGCGACGTCGTCGGCTTCGGAGCCCGGCGGCTGTTCGAGGAGGACACAGGTCCCAAGTACCTGAACAGCCCGGAGACAGCGCTCTATCACAAGGCGACGGTCTTGTACGGGATCGATCTCGCGAAGCGGGAGATCGCCAAGCGCAAGCAGGTCGTGGTGGTCGAGGGGTACACCGACGTGATGGCCGCCCATCTGTCCGGGGTGCCGACAGCGGTGGCGACCTGTGGCACGGCGTTCGGGCCCGACCACGCTCGGATCCTGCGTCGGCTGCTCGGGGACACCTCCGTCGGCGGGGGAGTCCAGCTGGCCACCGGCGCGTCGGTGGGTGGGGAGATCATCTTCACCTTCGACGGCGACGAGGCAGGGCAGAAGGCTGCGTTGCGCGCGTTCGGCGAGGACCAACGGTTCTACGCCCAGACCTTCGTCGCGGTCGAGCCGGGTGGGATGGACCCGTGCGAGCTGCGCCAGGAGCGCGGGCCCGATGCGGTCAAGGCACTCGTCGCCGGCCGTCAGCCCCTCTTCGAGTTCGTGATCAGGTCGACCATCGCCGCCCACAACCTGAACACCGCCGAGGGGCGGGTGGGGGCGCTGCGGGCGTCCGCTCCGATCGTGGCGCGGATCCGGGACGCCGCGCTGCGGCCCGAGTACGCGCGGATGCTCGGCGGGTGGCTCGGCATGGAGGGGGAGTCCGTGCTGCAGGCCGTGGCCGCGGCGGGGCGTTCGGTGGATGCGGACGCCAGGTCACGCGACGCACGTGGTCGGCAGGAGCCGACCGTCCCGGGGCCCCAGCGGGGTGACGGTGACGGTCCGGGTCGGCAGGGCATGTCGCGAACCCGGCCGACGGCGCCCGACCGGGCGGATCCCGTGGCCCGGCTGGAGCGCAACGCGCTCGAGGCGGTGCTCCAGCACCCGGGCCTCGTCGATGCAGCCGCGTTCGACGCACTGCCGGCCGACGCCTTCTCCGTGCCCGCACTGCGTGCCGTCCACGAGGCGATCCGCGCGGCCGGCGGCGTGGGCACCGCGGTGAGCGAGGGCGACAGCGCCTGGGTGGAGCGGGTGCGCGAGGAGGCCGCCGGCCCGGTGGGCGGACTCGTGACCGAGCTCGCCGTCACCCCGCTGCCGGAGGACCGCCCGGACGCGCTGGAGGACTACGTGCGCGGCGTCGTCGGCGGCCTGATCGACCTAGGTCTGACCCGGCAGATCGCCGATGCTCGCGGACGCCTCCAGCGGATGGATCCCGAGGCGGACGGCGAGGCGTACCAGGTCGCGTTCGCGGAGCTGGTCGCCGTCGAGGGACGCCGGCGCGCCCTGCGGGTCCGCGACTGACGGTGCCGCAGGCGCAGGCGATCAGCCCCCTGGGGTGACCATCACCTTGCCTGACGTGTCGGCGCTCGCGGCGACGAACGCCTCTGAGACGTCCTCGAGCCGGTAGGAGGCGGAGACCAGCTCGGCGACGGGCAGGCCACCGGCGGCTGCGATCTCGATCGCCCGGACCATGTCGGTCTCGGTGTAGGCGGCGCAGCCCTGGACGCGTAGCTCCCAGTCCTGCACGAGAGGCAGGTTGACGGGCGCCGGACCCGGCGGTACCCCGACGACGAGAAGTGTCCCCGCCCGCCGGAGCACCCCGACGGCCTGCGCCAACGACCGCTCGTTCGCGACGCAGTCGAAGACGACGTCGGCCGGGCCACCGAGCACCGAGCGCACGTCCGTCTCGAGCTCCGCTGAGGAGGCAAGCACCCCGCCAGCCGCACCGCAGCGCATCGCACGGTCGATCTTGCTCTGCTCCATGTCCGTGACGACAACACTCTCCGCCCCGGCGTCGAGGGCGGCCACGACACACAGGAGCCCGATGGTGCCGGCGCCCAGGACCACGGCCCGCGTGCCGGTGAGATCGCCGGCGATCCGGGCCGCATGGACCGGCGTCGCCAGGCACTCCACGAGGGCGGCCTGCTGGTCGTCGAGCTCGTCGGGGACCGCGTACAGGTTGCGGGCCGGTGCGACGAAGTACTCCGCCATGGCCCCGGAGAGCACTCGCGTGGAGTCGCAACCGATCCAGGCCAGGGACTCGCACGCGTTGGTGCGGCCCGCCACGCAGTTGGCACAGGTGCCGCAGGCCACGTTGGGCTTGAGCAGCACCCGCTGGCCGACCTGGAAGGTGTCCACGCCTTCGCCCAGCGACTCGACGACGCCGGTGGCCTCGTGCCCGGGGACGTATGGCGCCGTGAGGAACGGGTGGTGGCCGGCCATGGCGTGCGTGTCGGATCCGCAGATCCCCACCGCCGTGCTCCGGACGAGCACCTCACCGGCGGTCGGCGCCGGCACCGGCACCTGCTCGAGCCGGGTCCCGCTGCCCGGCTCGACGACGCTGCTGAGCATCGTCCTGGGCGAACCGTTGGATTGTCCTTCTGCCATGGTGACTCCTTCGTGACGCTCGTGGTGAGCGGTGTGTCGGTGTGGACGAGGATTGGAGCCGCCGGTCGGCTCAGAGCGCGCGGGGCGCCCACCGGGTGCTGGTGGTGAGCGGATCGTCCGACGTGACCATCCTCGGGTGGGTGTTCACCCCGTTGGGTGGTCCGGTCTGGGGCTCGACGCAGACGGCGTCGGGCTCGGTGGTGTAGACGACCAACGACGTGGCGGGTGAGGTCATCACGAGCTCCACCCGACGCGGCCAGGTGAGGATCGCGCGGACGCCGGAGTCGAAGACGAACGCGTCGTCCCACGGACGGGGCTGCTGGGGGACCCGGCGTCCGGTCGGAAGACCGTCGTCGCCACGCTCCTCCTGCCAGTCGGCAGAGAAGTCGATGACCAGCTCGTCGGCGGGGTCGCCGATGCGTGCCTCGGCGACCTGCTGGCTCGTGCCGGTCCACGCGGTGAACCACGGGTGCCAGCCCGCTGCGCCGGGGAACGGCGGCCCGTCGGTCTCGATCGTGAGGGACGTCTCCAGCGCTTCCGGGGTGAGCTTGAAGCTCTGCGTGACCCGACCGGGCCACGGCCAGGGGTCGGTGAGCTCGAAGGCGAAGGTCGCCGTCGTCGGGGACACGTCGAGCGTCGTCCACGGCGCGAAGAACGCCATCCCGTGCAGCGAGAAGGGCGGAAGGTTCACCGGCAGGTGGTGCTCCCGGCCGTCCACCGCGAGGATCCCGTCGCGCACGCGTCCCACCCAGGGAATCATCGGGTAGCTGCCGTACTCGAAGGCGCCGCGGTCCGGCGTCCACTGCCTGATGAGCTCGTCATCGCCCACGGTGAACGAGGTCAGTCTGCAGCCGTCGTGGGGGTAGACGGAGGCGCCGAGCGAACCAGCCCGGAGGTCGATGCGCGGGCCGCGGGGTCCAGGCCACGGTGCTCCCGCTGACTGGCGGATCGCCAGGTACGGATCAGGGTCGAGCTGCGTCATCGCGGGCTCCTGGGTGGTCGTCGGGTGGGGTGGATACAGGTCCAGGGATCCCGGCTACGAGGCGAAGGTAGTGCGCGACGGTATCCGCGACCGCCTCTCGCGCGCGGGCCGTGTAGCTGCGCGGGTCGACGCCGGTGCTCTGGGACAGCCACTCGCGCACGGCTCCCGTGTAGGCGACGTTCAGCGCGGTTCCGATGTTGATCTTGACCATCCCGTTGCGGGCGGCGAGGGCGAGCGCGTCATCGGGGACCCCGCTGGAGCCGTGGAGCACCAGAGGGACCGGCACGGCCGCATGGATGCGGCGGATCAGCTGCTGGTCCAGGGATGCGGTCTTGTCGACCATCGCGTGGGAGGAGCCGACGGCCACCGCGAGGGCGTCGACATCGGTCTCGGCCACGAACTGCGCGGCCTGCTCAGGGTCGGTGCGGACGCCGGGCGCGTGGGCCCCGGCCTTGCCACCCACCTCTCCGAGCTCGGCCTCGACCCAGATCCCCGCACTCCGCCCCCATGCCGCGGCTTCGCGGGTGAGCCTCACGTTGGTCTCGAAGTCGTCGCGCGAACCGTCGTACATCACCGAGGAGTACCCGAGGTCCGGCGCGAGCCGCAGGAGCTCGAGGTCGGTGATGTGGTCCAGGTGCAGGGCGACGTCCGCCGTCGATGCGCGGGCCAGCTGCACGGTCGCCGCGGCGATGGGGCGTGGGGAACCGTGGAAGGCGATCGCGTTCTGGCTCAGCTGGAGGATCACGGGCAACCCGGCGCGTTCGGCGCCCGCCACGATCCCCTCGGCGTGCTCGATCGTGATGACGTTGAAAGCCGCGACGGCGGCCCCGTCGGCAACAGCACGGCTCAGCATCTCCGAGCTGGGGACCACCGGCATGGGCCCACCTTGACGCAGAGTCCAACGATACGCAAGTATCTCCAACGATTCACCAGGTCAGTCGCAACTGATCGCAACCCTGATGTGCTGAGGCAAGGAGGCCGAGGTGTCGGTTGCCGGAAGCCTGCACGGGGCCGAACGCCGTCAGTCGCTGCTCGACTCGATCCGTACGCACGGTCGGCTGGAGGCCGCCGCCGCCGCCGCCGAGCTCGGGACCTCCACGGAGACGATCCGCAAGGACCTCGTCGTGCTCGAGGAGCAAGGGCTTCTCAGGAGGGTGCACGGCGGAGCGATCCAGGTGGAGTCCCTGACGTTCGAGCCCGACGTGGGCAGCCGGACCGAGAACCTCGCCGAGAAGCGACGCATTGCCGCCATGGCCATCGACGAGGTGCCTCAGGCAGGCGCGATCTTCATCGACGCTGGGTCCACGACGCAGGTGTTCGCCGAGCTTCTCAACGGGTCACCAGGCCTCCAGGTCTTCACCAACGCGCTGACGGTCGCGGGAGCGCTGGCACGCAAGCACTTCATGAACTGCCACACGCTCGGGGGCCGTGTCCGGCCCAACAGCCTCGCCGTCGTCGGCCCCCTCGCCCAGCGCGTTTTCGACGACTACCGCTTCGACGTCGCCTTCGTCGGCACGAATGCCGCCTCCTTCGGACGGGGACTGTGCACCCCGGACCCTGAGGAGGCGGCCATCAAGCGTGCGATCATCCGCAGCTCGGACCGCGTCGTCCTGCTCGCGGACCACACCAAGTTCGGCCGCGACTCGCTGGTCAAGTACGCCGACCTGCGCGAGGTGGACCTCGTCATCAGCGGTGTCGAGATCGAGCCCGAGAAGCGCGCCGCTCTGGCGGATGTCGGCATGGAGGTGCACCTCGCATGATCGTCACCGTCACGCCGTCCCCCGCCATCGACTGGACGATCGAGGTCGAGTCCTTCGACCTCGGCGCGGTCAACCGGGCCGTCCAGTCCGTCAGAGAGCCGAGTGGGAAGGGCGTCAACATCTCCTGGGCGCTGCACCGCGCGGGTCGGGCGACCCGGGCGGTGCTGCCGGCCGGAGGAAGTGGCGGCCAGCTGATGGAGGAGGCGCTGTCCGCCGCGGGCATGGAGCACGTCATCGTGGACACGGGCCGGGACGTGCGGGTCAACATCACCCTGATCACGCCGGGAAACTCGACGAAGATCAACGAGGCCGGCGGGCCCGTCACCGACGGGCACATGAGGCAGTTCCGGGATGCGGTCATCAGCTCGAGCACCGACGCGACAGCAGTGCTGATCTGCGGGAGCCTGCCCGGCGGGGTCCCGCCGACCTTCGTCCGGGACATCGTGCGCACCCTCAAGGAATCAGCCGTGGACGTGGTGGTCGACGGCTCGGGCGACGTGCTGCGCCTCGCGCTGGAGGCCCGGCCGGACCTCATCAAGCCGAACGTGGACGAGCTCGCGGATCTCACCGGACACGTGATCGGGACGTTCGGTGACGTCGTGGTGGCGGCCCAGCAGGCCCGCGCACGGGGTGCCGGAGCCGTCCTGGCAAGTCTTGGGCCGGACGGAGCGCTCCTGGTCGACGGGGACGGTGTGCTCTACGGGTCGGCGACGGGCATCCCGTTCGTGAACTCCGTCGGCGCAGGTGATGCACTGCTCGCGGGGTTCTTCGGCGGGGGGCAGACGCGCGAGGAACGGCTGGCCACGGCCATGCTGTGGGCGTCCAGCGCGGTGGCTCACCCCACCACGCTCTTCCCGATCCGCCACGAGCTCGCCGAGCAGATCTCGGTTGGCGAACTCACCGCCCCCCAACGTCCGCTCTCCGAGCCGTCGTCGGCCCTGGTCCGGGTGGTCCAATGAGCGGCGCGGCAGCAATGGACCTCGTGGTCGGCCTCGATGTGGGCACGACGAGCAGCAAGGCGGTCGTCTACGGCCTGGACGGGTCCCCCGTGGCCGGGGGGCGCGCAGCGACGCCATGGCGGACCGTTCCGGGCACCAACGGAGCCGTCCCGGGAACCGAGCTGGACGCCAACGACCTGCTGGCCGCGGCTCGCCAGGCCGTCTCCGACGCCTTGGCAGCTGCACCGGAAGGTCAGGTGATGGCGCTCGGCGTGACGAGCATGGCGGAGTCCGGGGTGCTCCTGGACGGCCACGGTGTGCCCGTTGCTCCCGTCGTCGCCTGGCACGACACCCGCGACGCCCACCACGTGACCCTCCTCGGTGAGGAGATCGGTGCCGAGGTGTTCAGCGCCGCGACGGGCCTTCCGTTCCGGTCCCAGTGGTCGTTGACCAAGCATCGGTGGCAGGTCGAGGCCAACCCCGCCGCGGCCGGTGCGGTGCGGCGACTGAGCATCGCCGAGTGGATCGTCCGTGGGCTGGGCGGCGACGAGGCGAGTGACGTCTCACTGGCCTCGCGCACAGGCTGGCTCGAGCTGGAGTCCCGGACGTGGTGGGCGGAGTCGCTGGCCTGGTCCGGGACCGCACAGGCGCTGCTGCCTCCTCTGGTGACCTCGGGAACGGCGCTCGGCCGGGTGCCGGCGACCATCGGGCTGGAGCGACTCACCGGGGCCGTTCTGACCACGGCCGGGCAGGACCATCTGGCGGCTGCTCTCGGGGCGGGTGCCGCGGACGCCGGAGACCAGTTCGACTCCTGCGGGACGGCCGAGGCCCTGGTGCGGTCGGTGCCGGCCGGGTTCTCCCGCGAGGGTGTCGCGCGACTGACCCGGACCGGGATCACCGTCGGGTGGCACATCCTGGACGACCAGTGGGCGCTGCTCGGGGCGACGCAAGGCGGGCTCGCGCTCGAGCGGGTGGCGGCACTCTTCGGAGGGGGTCGCGAAGCGGTCGCCCGGTTGGAGGCTGCAGCGGAGACCGTGGGTTCCCCACGCGTGCGCGTCGATGTCGACGAGAACGCAGGGGTCACCATCGGCCAGATCCGCGACGGCGCCGGTCCCGGGGACGTGTGGCTGGCTGCGCTCCAGGCGATCACCGACCAGATCGGTGGCATCAACCTCGAGATGGCCGACGTCGTGGGACCCCAACGCAGGACCGTGGCCGCCGGTGGCTGGGCACGGAGCGCGACGCTCATGGCCCTGAAGGGCCGCGCCTTCGGCGACGTGCGCCGTTCGGATGTGGAAGAACCCGGCACCCGCGGTGCGGCGCTGCTCGCCGCGACCGCGGCCGGGGTCGCTTCCCTCGACGACCGCTGGGGCGAGGGCACTCCAGCGGGGGGCGGCGTCGCAGTGGAGCCCATGTCCTCCTCCCCAGGCGCTCACCGCGGCGCCACGTTCGACAGGGAGATCCAGGCAAGCGGGGAGGCGCCGGACGACGGCGTCCTCCGCGCGCCGATCACACGCGGCGACGGGCCGCAAGCCAGTGCCTGACCACGAAGAGAGGAAGTGCTCCGACACCCAATGACCGCGCATGAGCAACGACCTCGTTGCACCTCGGCTACGTCCGAGACCTGAGCCCCTGATCCGTTGGAGGAAGACCGTGTCTTTGTTCCGAAACTCGCACAAGAAGCGGCGCCGTGGCGCCGTCGCGCTCGCCGTCGGCGTCGCGCTCGCCCTGACCGCCTGCTCGACCGCCGACCCGGAGACCGACTCCGAGGAGCCGGCCGGCGGGGACACCGCTGAGGAGCCCGTTGCCGCGGAGGACATCGTCCTGGTGAACGCCATCCGATCGCTGTCCAACCCCTACCACGCCAACTGGGCCGCGGGCGGCGAGCTGTTCGCCGAGTCGGTCGGCATGGAGCAGGTCGTCCTGACCGACGACGGCGACTCCCAGAAGCAGCTGTCCCAGATCAAGTCGCTGTTGGCGGGTGGCAAGACGATCATCCTGAACGTCGACCCGAACACCTCGTCCGACGCCGAGGCCATCGTCCGGGCAGTCACCGACGCCGGTGGCTACGTCGTGACTCAGTGGAACAAGCCTGACGACCTGCACCCGTGGGACGTCAGCGACAACTGGGTCTCGCACATCTCCTTCGACGGCACCGTCGGCGGGTACGAGATCGCCAAGGCACTGTTCGAGGAGATGGGTGGCGAGGGTGGGATCATCGCCCTCCAGGGCATCCTGGACAACGTCCCGGCCAAGCAGCGCTTCGCTGGGCTGCAGCGTGCGCTCGAGGAGTACCCGGGCATCGAGCTGCTCGACGAGCAGACCGCCGAGTGGGACCGCAACACCGGGTACGAGGTCACGCAGACACTGCTGGCCAAGCACGGCGACGCCGTCGGCGGAGTCTGGGCCGCGAACGACAACATGGGCCTGGGCGCTCTTGAGGCCCTGAAGGCCGCCGGTCTTGGCGGACAGGTCCCGGTTGTCGGGGTCGACGCCGTCCCCGAGGCCCTCGAGGCCGTTCAGGACTCGGAGAACACCGGGTACCTCGCGACCGTCTCCTCGGACGCCTTCTGGCAGGGGGGTGCCGCTCTGGCCCTCGCCTACCAGGCTGCGATGGGCGAGTTTGACGTCGCCTCCGCAGGGCAGGAGCAGCGTGAGTTCTACGGGACCCAGTTCCTCGTGACCAAGGACAACGTCGAGGACTTCCTGCAGACACCCTCCCTGGAGGACCTGCAGGCGGACTTCGACAACCCGTTCGCGCGTAGCACCGGGCAGATCGGCTAGTACACCATCGAGGTCCGGGGCCGGCCACAGGCCGGCCCCGGACCACCAGGACGGGAGTCGTCATGTCGCAAGTGCAGGAAGGGGCGCGGCCCGCGGCCCCGGCGAACCCAGACGCCAGCTCGACCCGCCCGGCGCCACGGGTGGCGTGGAGCCGGCGGCTGCTGACTGCCGGCCCGCCGATCGCACTGATCGCGCTCATCGTCATCTTCGGGGCCGCGAACAGCAGGTTCCTCAGCGGGTCGAACGCGCGGGGCATCGCCGACCAGACGGCGATCCTGCTGGTCCTGGCCATCGGGATGACCTTCGTCATCCTGCTCGGGGGGATCGACCTGTCAGTCGAGGGCGTCATGGCCACCTCGTCCCTCGTGGTGGCCCTCCTGGCAGCGAACGACCGCAACTCCAACGACTACGGCATGCTCGCCGTCCTGGCGGGCGTCGCGGCAGGCGCACTGTTCGGGCTCGTCAGCGGACTGCTGCACACACGCCTGAAGATCCCGTCCTTCATGGCGACCCTGGGCATGGGGGCGGTCGGCATCGGGATCGCCACGGTGCTCTTCGCGGGGCGCTCGCCCCGCGTTCTCGACGAGGGCGTGCGGTCGTGGGGTCTAGACAAGTGGTGGGGCTTCTCGCCGCTGACCTACGTGGCCGTCGCCGTCCTGATCATCGGCTGGCTCATCCAGCGCTTCACGCGGGTCGGTCGGTACGGGTACGTGATCGGTGGGGCCGAGGGGATCGCGCGGCTCTCCGGGATCCCGATCATGCGCTACAAGACCCTGGCGTTCATCATCTCCGGATCGACCGCCGGCCTTGCGGGCGCCATGGCGGCGTCTCGCCTCGGGGTCGGAGACGTGCTGATCGGGGGCGGTCAGATGTTCGCCACCATCACTGCCGTCGTCGTGGGCGGAACGTTGCTGCAGGGCGGGCGCGGCGGAGTCCACAAGACCGCGATCGGTGCCCTCATCATCGCGGTGCTGGCCAACGGGTTGATCCTGGTCGGCGTCGAGCCATACGTGCAGAGGTCCGTCCAGGGAGTCGTCATCGTGATCGCTGTGGCCGCCACGGGGTGGAGTCTTCGGACCCGGACAAGGACGATCAAGTGAACGGGCCCGTGGTCGAGTTCAGGGGAGTGTCGAAGCGCTTCCCAGGCGTCCTGGCCCTGGACAATGTGGATGTCGAGATCCGTCCCCACGAGGTCGTCGGACTGATCGGCGAGAACGGTGCGGGCAAGTCGACCCTGCTGAAGATCCTCTCCGGCGTCTATCAGCCGGACTCGGGAGACCTCATCGTCCGCGGCGAGTCACGGCATCTGGCCACCCCCCGCCATGCGGCCGCGGCCGGCATCGGCATGGTGCACCAGGAGCAGTCCCTGATCGGCACGGTGAGCGTGGCGGAGAACATCCTGCTTGGCGCGGAGGGAAGTTCTGTGCGAGGCGGGGTCTACAACTGGAAGGACTTGAATCAGCGCGCGCAGCGCATGCTGTCCAAGATCGACTCGCAGATCCGACCCACCGACAGGACCGAGGACCTGGTCCTGGCGCAGCGGCAGATGGTCGAGCTCGCCAAGGCGCTGGCCGTGGAGGAGCGCGGGGATCACGAGCCGGTGATCGTCCTTGACGAGCCGACGTCGGTTCTCGACGGCGACGACCTGGAGACGCTGTTCGCGGAGATCGAACGGTTGCGCGACATCGCGTCCGTCGTCTTCGTCTCCCACCGCCTCGACGAGGTGCTGCGCGTCTCGGACCGGGTCTACGTGATGAAGGACGGTCGGGTCGTGGCTGAACGCGATCCCAAGGCGGTCGACATCGCCGAGCTCTACCGGCTGATGGTGGGCCGCGAGACTGCGGGCGAGTTCTACCGTGAGGACGAGCAGCTGGAGGTCGACGGTGCACCCGATGTGATCAAGGTCGAGGGCCTCGGTCGCAAGGGCGCCTTCAAGGACGTCGACCTGCGGGTGCGTGCCGGCGAGGTTGTCGGGCTCGCGGGGGTGGAGGGATCCGGCCGGGAGGCGTTGTCCCGCGCGCTCTTCGGAGCGGAGCCGTTCGACGTCGGCCAGGTGCTGCTCGACGGCGCGAGGCTGAAGCTCGGGTCGCCGTCCGACGCCGTCGAGGCCGGCATCGGCTACGTGCCGGCTGAGCGTCGGGTCGAGGGGGTGGCCATGGGGCTGTCGGTGGAGGACAACATCGTTCTCGCCGATCCGGGCACCATCAGCCGTCGTGGGATCGTGATCCCGTCACGACGCCGGCAGGTGGTGGCGGAGTGGATCGATCGGCTACGGATCAAGACGGTCTCCACGCAGACCGACGTCGCCAACCTCAGCGGGGGCAACCAGCAGAAGGTCACGTTGGCCAAGTGGCTGAGCTCGCCGCGTCTGCGGGTGCTCATCCTCGACCACCCGACCCGGGGCCTGGATGTCGGGGCCAAGGAGGACGTGTACACGTTCATCCGCAAGGCCTGCGCGCAGGGTCTGGCGATCATCCTGATCGCCGACACGATCGACGAGACGATCGCGCTCAGCCACAACGTCGTGGTGTTCCGGGACGGGGAGATCACGGCGCGGTTCTCGGCGGCGCCCGGGCGTAAGCCCACCCAGGTCCAACTAGTGGAGGCGATGGTCTGATGGCCGAGACCGTGACCGTTCCGCCCACGGAGCGGACCCGCAAGGCGCCCAGCCGCCAGATGATCGTGACGGCGCTGCCCAGCGTCGTGCTCGTCGCGCTGGTGCTCGCCGTCAGCGTGCAGCAACCCTCGTTCCTGGGGCCGTTGAGCCTGCGCACCCTGGCCGAGAGCGCGGCGCCGATCGCGCTCATCGCCATCGGGGTGATGTTCGTCATCCTCACGGGAGGCATCGACCTGTCGGTCGCCGTCCTGACCTCGTTGGGGACGGTCCTTCTCGCGTTGTGGATGCCGTCGCTCGGCCTCCTCGGCGTCCTCCTGATGATCATGGCGATCACGGCGGCGGGGCTGCTGAACGGCTTCGTCACCGCCTTCGCGCAGGTACCCTCCTTCGTCGTCACGCTCGGTGCGATGGGTTTGTGGTCCGGTGTGGCCTTGGGGCTCTCCGGCGCATCGACCATCTCGATCGGCGCGAACCACTCGCTGATCGGCTGGTTGACGGGGTTCCGTGTCGGCGGGGTGGCCATCAGCGTCTACCTGACCCTGGGGCTGGGGATCCTCGTCGCGCTCGGTGTCCGGTTCCTGGCCCGTGGTAAGTCGCTGCACGCGATCGGGCTGGCGGAGAACGCCGCGCTCATGTCGGGGGTGCGGACCCGCCGGGTGCGGATCCTGGCCTTCGGCGCATCGGGCTTCTTCGCGGCGTTGGCCGCCACGGTGCTGGCCTCGTCCCAGTACAGCGGCTCCCCGACGCTGGCCGATGCCCTGCTGCTGCCCGCCATCGCCGCAGTCATCGTCGGCGGAACGGCGATCACCGGCGGGGTCGGCGGACCCCTGAGGACCATCATCGGCACCCTCGTGATCGGGGTGCTGCGGGTGGGCATGAACGCGCTCGGCGTCGACCCGGCGTACGAGCAGATCGTCTACGGCTCGGTGATCATCGCCGCGGTGGCGCTGACCCTGGACCGTTCCCGTATCGGCATCGTCAAGTGACCGCAACGGTCGCGCTCGGGTCTCGGCGGGCACCCATCCCCGCACCGAGCGACTGCCGTCCAGGACGAATCAAGAGGAGTCTGAGCACATGAACACAATGGATCGATTCTCGCTCGAAGGTCGGGTTGCCGTCGTCACGGGCGGCACCAGGGGTCTCGGCGAGGGATTCGCGCGTGCCCTGGGTGAGGCCGGGGCGTCGGTCGCGCTGGTGGGCCGGGACGGCAAGGCGGCGGCGGGGGTCGTCGCCGACCTGGAGTCACGGGGCATCGACTGCGCCTACATCGAGGCGGACATCACCGACCGGCAGAACGTGGAGATGATCCTCGCGACGACGCTGGAGCGGTTCGGCCGGGTCGACATCCTGGTGAACAACGCCGGGACGTGCGTGCACGCGCCTGCGCTCGAGGTCACCCCCGAGGACTGGCGGCACGTCATGGACGTGAACCTGGACGCGCTGTGGACCTGCTCGCAGGTCTTCGGCCGCACGTTCGTCGAGCAGGGGTCGGGAGTGATGATCAACATCGGCTCGATGTCCGGGTTCATCGTGAACCGGCCGCAGTGGCAGCCGGCCTACAACGCGTCGAAGGCCGCGGTGCATCACCTGACACGCAGCCTGGCCGCCGAGTGGGCGCCGCACGGCGTGCGGGTGAACGCGCTGGCCCCGGGGTATATCAAGACCGAGATGTCACCGGTGGACGAGCCGCAGTACCGGCAGAACTGGATCGACGACGCGCCCATGCAGCGCTACGGGACGGTCGAGGAGCTCGCCCCGGCAGTTGTGTTCCTCGCCAGTGACGCGTCGTCGTTCGTGACCGGTTCGGTGCTCGTCGCCGACGGGGGGTACACGGCCTTCTGAGCCGAGGTGGCTCAGAGCACGTTCGCCCGGGCCTGGTCGAGCTCCCACTGCAGCGGCCACACGTTCTCGCGGCAACCCTCCAGCGAGATGGACTGCTGCTGCATGACCGGTGCTGGCTGGCCGTCGCCCGGGCAGCTCGGGTGCCCGAGCCCGAGCCAGTGACCGACCTCATGGTTGAGGACGTACCGGCGGTAGTCGGCCAGGCTCCGATGGGCGAAGGTGTCTGTGGCCTGCCGCCACCGGACCTCGTTGATGTACACGCCGTCACCGACCGCACAGCTGTACTCAGTGCTGCACACGGGGGCAGCGGCCGCCACCTGCTGCGGTGAAGCGAGGTACACGGTGAAGTCGCCACCGGAAGACACCTCATCGAAGCGGATGTCCCAGCCGAGGGACCATCCGCGGATGTCGGCGAGCGTCCACTCGACATGCCGGGAGAACTCGGCGAGGTCGGCGTACACCGTTCCGAGCCGCGCCACGGAGTAGGTGAACACTCGTCGGGGAGTCTGCGTGGGCTCGTTGAGCAGCCGCGAACGCCACCCGGCGCCGACCACGGGGTAGGGCGGCCGTTGCCAGTGGCCGGACCCGTCGCTCGGAAACAGACGCAGATCCCCGTTGCGCTCCCTCGCGAAGACGTCCACCGCCCCGTCGCCTGTGAAGTCGCCGGGACCGTGCACCGCGGTGAAGTCCCTCCACCCTCCACCGATCACGCGCCAGCGCCCGAACCCGCCAGTGCCGTCGCTGGGGTAGAGCCACAGCTGGCCGAGGGCGTCCCGAGCGATCAGGTCCACGTTGCCATCGCCGTCCCAGTCCCCGACGGCGGTCACGGCGTTGCGCGAGGACCAGCCGGAGCCGATCTGTCGTGGCCGCTGAAAGCTGCCCTCCCCGTCGCCTGGATACAGCCACATCGTGGCGTCGCTCCGTCTGATGCCGATCAGGTCGACGTTGCCGTCACCGTCCCAGTCACCCGGCGCAAGGATGTCCGTGAAGATGTGCCACTGCGAGCCGATCACGCTTCGCCCGTGGAAGCCGCCCGCGCCGTCTCCGGTGTACAACCACAGGCGCCCGTCAAGGTCGGGCGCGACGATGTCAGGGTCGCCGTCGCCGTCCCAGTCCCCGGCCAGGTGCACCTCTGCCCGGGCCAACCACCCGGTGCCGATCGACCGATAACCGAGCCACCCGCCCTCGCCGTCACTGCGGTACAGGTAGAGGCGGCCGTCGTGCCCCACCGCGACCATGTCGGCATTGCCGTCGCCGTCCCAGTCGTGGCCGTAGGAGGGAGCTGGCCCCGTGTGGGACTGGGTCGGTGCACGGGACTGGCCAAGGGGCGGAGACTGTGCGCGACCCCGGGACTGAGCCGGAGTCGCCGCGACGATGGCGGACACCTCCGATCGAGCGGCAGCCTCACTCGACATCGGGGTCGCTGCATGGTCGAACGGGAGTGTGAGGCTCCCGGCGAGCGCGGTGGAAAGGGCTGCTGCAACGACCTGTCTTGGTCGGGCAGACATGGTCCTCCGTCCATGGGTCGGCACCGGGGTCCTCGTCCAGTCTTGCGAACCTTGGCCGGGAACGCAGTCCGGGAGCCCGCTCATCCGGCGGGACTGGAGCGGGCCCCGTCGCGGCCAGTCGATCTTCTTGTGACGATGGCTCCATGAGGAGTCGTGAACCGTCCCGGACCGAACCGACCCGCGCCGACCTCGTACGCCAGGTGGCAGTGCTGATCGGTGGGGCTGTGGCGATCGCCGGTGGCTTCCTGGGCTCCGGCGCCGCCGGCGGGCAGGGGCAGCAGGAGGTCGGGGGCGGTGTGCTCGCCCCCGACGCCACACCTGTCGCGCCGGGGGAGACCGCCTTCAGCATCTGGTCGGTGATCTACACCGGACTGGTGGTGTACGCGATCTGGCAGGTGCTGCCGTCCCAGCGGAGCGACGCCCGGCAGCGTCGGGTGGGCTGGTGGGTGCTGGGCTCGATGGTGCTGAACGCACTGTGGATCCTCGTCGTCCAGGTCGAGCTTCTCTGGCTCAGCGTGCCGGTGATCGTCGTGCTGCTGGCGACGCTCCTGGTGATCATGGCGCGACTGCTCGAGCAGCGGTCCGGTGGCCCGCTGGAGGCCGTGGTGGTGGACGGCACCCTCGGCCTCTACCTCGGCTGGGTGGTGGTGGCCACCATCGCCAACATCGCGGCGTTGGTGACGGCGGAGGAGGTCGGTACCGTGTCGGATGCCTGGGCGGTCGTGGCCCTGGTGGTCGCCGGTGCCGCGGGTGCGTCCCTCGCGGTCTGGACCGGTGGTCGCCTGGCGATCGGTGCAGCGATCGTGTGGGGGCTCGTCTGGATCGTCGTCGCCCGAACCGCCGGCGACCTCGAGTCGGTCCCGGCTGGGGTGACCGCCGGGATCGCGGCGGCGGTGGTGCTGGTGGCGACGGTGTGGCTTCGGGCCCGCCGGCCAGGACGTGAGGACGCCGGCCCGGCCACGGCGGGGCGGTGACCCTGCGCCCGAGATCGGCGGATCCGTCGGTCGGGTCGAGGCAGGTAAGGGTCCAAGGTCCCGAGTCGCGAGGGGGGTGCTCCCTGCCAGTATCGGAGGATGGACGCATGCGACGGCGCATGCGAGACCCGGAGGTGTAACCGTTCATGTTGACGACGGAGACCGTCTGCCACTGGGAACAGGTCCAGCGCCAGTGGAAGTGGGAGTGGGCCAGCTACAACCCCCGCACCACTGGCGTGTTCTGGACCGCAACCGGCGAGGGAACGACCGAGTTCCGTGATGAGGCGACGCTGGCGCCGGCGCCCCCGGATACGAAGGTCGACATGAGTTTCGGGAGCCGGTGGGAGAAGGCGTCCGGAACCGGCACGAACGTCGTGATCGCGACGGTGGACCTCGCTGAGGGCATCGAGCCCGTCGGCGAGGGCTGGCAGATGGTTGCCTCGGTCGCCCGCTGAGGGCAGTGAACCCCCGCCCACATATGGACGGGGGTTCGGCGCTCCCACGGCTGGACTCGAACCAGCAACCCTCCGATTAACAGTCGGATGCTCTGCCAATTGAGCTACGCGGGATCGGATCGTGCTGCGCCATGCTACCCGATCGGCAGTGGCCCCCCGGTCCGCTGTCGGGCGGCCGGTGAGCATGATCAGAACGGCAGGATCCGCGTGGCTGAGCGGTCAGCGCAGCCCTGCGGCCTCCCGGAGCCGGGCTTCCGCCGCGTCGACCGCGGCGGCCGTCGCTGGGTCGCTCAGATCCACGTCGCCCGTGCCGACCACCTGGGTGAGCAGCCGCCCGTCGGGGTCGCGACGGAGCGCAACCCGGACGTCCCCGCCCCGCCTCACCGGCACCCTCTCGCTGAGCAGGATCGAGGCGTCGATGCGCTGCCGCACGGTGTCAGGGAACACGCGTGACCGGTCGTCAACGAGGCGGAGGGCAGCGGGTGGTGCCCCATCCACCCAGGTCACCGTCAACGTCGCGGTGGCAGGGTCCATCCGGGCGCCGTTCACCTCCGACCACGCGCGGCTGGTGGGAGGGCCTTCCGTCGGCACGACGTGCAGACCCGTGCTGGTGGCCAGGGCCCACCCGTCGGCCAGCTCCGCGACGGCGAGCACCTGGTCGCCGGGCGGGAGGCCGAGGCGGGCCCGGACGTCGTCGGGCGGGTTGGGTTGACGGCGGAACGGAGCCATGGTGTCAACCTAACCCGACCGGGTTCGGGCCAGCCCGGCCAGGGCTAGCACGGCCTCCGGGGTGATCGTCTCTGCGGCCAGGTCTGGCGATTGGACCGTCAGGGCTCCGGCCGCGGCGCCGAACCGCAGGCACTCGCCGAGCGGTCGGCCCTCCAGGTGCCCGAGCAGCGCACCCGCCACGAAGGCGTCTCCGGCGCCGTTCGTGTCGACGACGCGATCGACCGGGACCGCTGACACCTGCACCCATCCCTCGTCACGCCCGAGCGCACTGGCGCCGCGCGCGCCGAGGGTACAGATGGCCCACCGTGCGCCGCCGTCGACCGCGGCGGTCAGGAAGGCTCGGACGTCGGGCAACCGATCACCGCTGACCACGACGACGTCGGCCGCCTCGAGGAACTCCCGGTGGTACTCCGCGCTGCCGTCGTAGTCGTGCAGGTCGCACCAGAGCGGACGACCGGCGGCCCTGGCGAGCGGGAGCACCTGCCGGGCGTGATCCGCGAGGTCCGCGATCACCACGTCTGCCCCCGCGATGGCTTCGCGGACCGGTGCGGGGATCCGGCCGGGGTCGGGCGGCAGGCTGAGGTAGATCGACAACCGCGCGCCGTCGGACGCCATGAGGTTGAGGTGCCGCTCGCTCGGGCCGTGACCCCGCTCCGCGACGACGGTGAGCCGGGGATGGGTGAGGGATGCGCGGATGTCCGCGGCGGCACCGTCGTCGCCGAGCGCGGTGCGGAAGGTGACGTCCACCCCTAACCGGGCGAGGGTGAGTGCCTTGCCCGACGACGTTCCGCCCAGGCCCTCGGAGTGACCGGTGGCGAAGATCGTCTGGGGGTGGGGCTGCGGCAGCTCGTGGACCGCAACGAGGGTGTTCCAGGACGCCGGCCCGGCGATGACGACCTTCGGCATGAGTAGACGGTAGTGCCGGTAGCGTTGGCAGCCGCGGGCCAGTAGCTCAGCCGGTCAGAGCAGCGGACTCATAATCCGTCGGTCGCGGGTTCGAGCCCCGCCTGGCCCACCGTGTCACGTTCAGCCGGCGTTGCGGAGCATGAACTCGGTCTCCGTGTCGCGACCCATCGTGGGGTCGGGCGCGAGGGTCGTGTCGGTCATCGCGACCATCTCCTCGGGGCGGATCGGGTCGGGAAGCGTGGTGAAGTCCTCCGGCGGGCGTCGCCCTTCGGCGGCAGGTGCGCTCATCTCGTCTCCCTCACCCCACGGGTCCAGTTGCCCAATCTTGCATGTCAGAGTGCGGCCGGACGAAACAGGTGAATTTCTACCCCGTCGCACCTGTCGGTCGGGTCCGACGACTGGGATGATCGCCGGGCCTACTCGGTCCGGAGAGAGGGAACCATGCGTGCTCACCGAACGGCCTCGATGATCGGAATCGTGCTCCTGACGATAGCGGCGGCCGCGTGCGGGGGCTCGGACCCGGACCCCGACCCGACGCCGGCCGCGTCCGCCGAGGAGAGCCCTGAACCGGAACCAGAACCAGAGCCCGAGCCGGAGCCGGAGCCGGAGCCCGTCGACCCCCACCCGGAGCTGGCGGACCTCGTCATCTCCACCTCGGGCCTAGGTCCGCTCACCGTCGGCGAGCCCCCGGCGACCAACCCTGGCTCGGCGATGATCGAGTGGGACGAGGACAACTGCCTCGGCGAGATGTGGGAGGGCCCGGGTGACCCCGGGCGTTGGGTGCCCTCGGGATACGGCAACGACACCAACGCCTACGGCGAGCCGGCCACCCCGTTCTACGTCGAGGCCGACGACGACGCCGTGCTCCGGGTCGACGTCATGGGGACCGGGCCGCACACCGCCGAGGGGATCCGGATCGGGTCGACCCTCGTCGAGCTGCAGGCGACCTACCCCGATCTGGAGGGTCCGCACGACAACGTGATCTCACAGGTCTGGTGGGTGTCCGACGATCACGGGTCGATGGTGTTCGAGACCCAGGGCGCCGAGATGCTCGGCGACGGTGCCCCCGACCAGGTCATCCTGATCCGGGTGCTCGCGCCGGGCGTCGACCCGGCGTGGGGTGCTGCGAACAGCGGCAACGTGGCAGGCGCCTGCTTCTGACGGATCTCAGCCGCTCAGGATGACGGTGGCCAGGAAGAGCGCTGCGCCCAGCGCCAGCCCGGCCGTCGCGGCACGGAACCTGGCGCGTTCGTCGTCGAGCCGTCCGGCCTGACCGGCGCGGAAGGCGGCCACAAGAGAGATCGCCCCGGCGATGCTCGCTGCACCGCCGAGGGCGAGGGTCAGGATGTGCACGGCACCAGTGTGCCGTGGTGATCAGGACTTCGGCGTCGTGCCGCCTGTGGTCGGCGTGCCGCCCGGCGTGGCGCCGCCGGTCGAGGAGGTGCCGGTCGTGCCGCTCGTCGCGGACGAGGTCCCTTCGCCGTTGCCCTTGGTCTCGTCCGCCTTCGAACGCACGGAGTCGGAGGCGGACTTCATCGCGCCGCTGATCTTCTCCTTGAGCTCCGGGCCCTTCTCCTTCATGAGGCCAGACGCACGGTGTTCGACGTCTTCCACGGTGCTCTGCACCCGCGGGTCCTGCCACATCTCCCGCGCCGAGGTGCGGATCTTCTCGAACTGCTCACGGCCGGCCCGGGTGCCCAGCACGTAGCCCACGGCACCACCAACGAGGAAAGCCAACTTGGTCCGCATATCGGTCCATCCTTCCGTCCCATCGTGCGCCGCTACCCGACGCCATCGCTCCGGACGAGCGTAGGTCCCCTCGGACGAGGACGCGCGGCGTGTCGAAGGGCAAGATCATCTTCGTGCGCCCGCATGGCGCGCGGACCCTCGGGCGACCGGTCATGGGAGCATGGCGGCATGGCCATGCGTGAGATCCGGATCATCGGCGACCCCGTGCTGCGCACCCCGTGCGAGCCGATCACGACCATCGACGAGCGTGTGCGCTCACTCGTCACGGATCTGCTCGAGACGGTCGACGCCGAGGGCCGGGCAGGGCTGTCCGCCAACCAGATCGGCGTCAACCTGCGGGCCTTCTCGTGGAACATCGACGACGAGGTCGGGTACGTGCTCAACCCGCGGCTCGTCGAGCTCTCCGAAGACGAGTACCAGGACGGCGACGAGGGCTGCCTGTCCGTCCCCGGCCTGTGGTTCCCCACCGAGCGGGCCTGGTACGCCCGGGTGGTGGGGGAGGACCTCGATCGCAAGCCTGTGGTGATCGAGGGGGTCGAGCTGATGGCCCGCGCGCTGCAGCACGAGGTCGACCACCTCGACGGGAAGCTGTTCCTCGACCGGCTGGAGCGATCCGTCCGCAAGAAGGCGATGCGCACCATCCGGGAGCAGCTCGGCTGACCCGATCGATCATCACCAACCGCGCCGGCGCGCGCGCCGCACCCACCCGAAACGCGCCCGACGGCGGTTCTGCTGGCGCTGGCAGCCGATGATCAGGCATGCTGGGCACAGCACGCCGCTGTACTGTGCCGCACGTCCAGCCCGGGTCTCGAGGTCGTTGGGGAAGACGAATCTCGAGGATTTGGAGGGACGACATGGCCGGTGCGATCACCCGCGGCGTTCTCTTCGTGCACTCAGCGCCCCGCGCGCTCTGCCCGCATGTGGAGTGGGCCGCCGGCGGTGTCCTTGGCGCGCGCCTGTCCTTGGACTGGACCGAGCAGCCGGCGGCGCCGGGGATGTTCCGGGCGGAGCACTCCTGGCAGGGGCTGCAGGGCACCGGAGCCACGCTCACGTCCGCGCTGCGCGGATGGGCGCACCTGCGCTACGAGGTCACGGAGGAGGCCAGCCACGGCGCCGACGGCGCCCGGTGGAGCCACACCCCTGAGCTGGGCATCTTCCACGCCACGATCGACGTCCACGGCAACACGCTGGTCCCGGAGGACCGTGTGCGTGCGTGCCTGGAGCACGCCGGAGACCTCGTGCGACTGCGCCGCGAGCTGGAGCTCAGCCTTGGGCAGGCGTGGGACGACGAGCTCGAGCCGTTCAGGTATGCGGGTGCCGGGGCGCCGGTCCGCTGGCTGCACCGGGTCGGCTGACCCTCAGGCGCTGGTGACCACCAGCGCCACGTTGTGGCCGCCGAAGCCGAAGGAGTTGTTGATCGCCGCGACCTGCCCCGACGGCAGCTCGCGGGGGGTGTCCCGGACCAGATCGAGCACCAGGTCGGGATCCGGCTGCGACACGTTGATCGTCGGAGGGGCCGTCCGGTGGTGGAGCGCGAGGACTGCGAAGATCGTCTCCACGGCGCCGGCGCCGCCCAGCAGGTGGCCGGTCATCGACTTGGTGGCCGAGAGGGCCACGCCGTCCGCCGCACCGCCGAGCACCTGACGCACGCTGTGCGCCTCGATGAGGTCGCCCACCACCGTCGACGTCGCGTGGGCGTTCAGGTGCACGATGTCCGACGGTGCCACCTCTGCGTCGGCCATCGCGGCCCGCATGGCCGCGATCTGGCCCCGACCACCCGGCTCGGGGGAGGTGAGGTGGTAGCCGTCGGAGCTCAGCCCCACGCCGGCCACGTGACCGTAGACCCGGGCTCCCCGCGCGGCGGCGTGCGCGGCGCTCTCCAGCACCACGATCCCGGCGCCCTCGCCCAGGACGAATCCGTCGCGCTCGACGTCATACGGGCGTGAGGCACCCTCCGGGTCGTCGTTGCGGAGCGACAGCGTCCGCGACGCGGCGAACGCCGCGAGCGGCATCGGGTGGACGGCCGCCTCGGTGCCGCCGGCCACGACGACGTCGGCCCGACCCGAGCGGATCATCTCGGCCGCGTAGCCGATCGCCTCAGCGCCGGACGCGCACGCCGACACCAGGGCGTGGGCCCCGGCCCGGGCGCCCAGCTCGAGCTCCACGTACGCGCTGGGGGAGTTCGGCATGAGCATCGGCACCGTCATCGGCAGCACCCTGCGGGCACCCTTGTCGCGCAGGGTGTCCCACGCGTCCAGCGTTGTCCAGATCCCACCGATGCCGGAGGAGACGACGGCGCCCAACCGCTCCGGGGGGACGTCGGGCGACCCTGCGTCTGCCCATGCCTCCCGCATCGCGATCACCGCGTACTGCGCCGAGGGGTCCATCCGCCGGATCTCGGGCCCGCTGAGCACCTGCGACGGGTGGACCTTCACCTGGGCGGCGATGTTCACCGGCAGCCCGTAGGTGGCTGCCCAGTCGTTGTCCAGGCTGCGCACACCGGACTCGCCGGCGAGCGCTGCCTGCCACGTGCTCTCCAGGTCGCCTCCGAGCGGCGTGGTCATGCCCATGCCGGTGATGACGACGTCGGGTGCTCTGGTCACAGTTCCTCCTGTGCGGGGTGTACCGGACGGGGACCCGAGGACCGGGTGCACCCAGCGGACGGGCGGCGGTAGTGGCCGCCGTCGTGCGCGAGCAGGATCAGTCCTGTGCGCCTTCGATGTACGTCACGGCGTCGCCGACGGTCGTGAGGTTCTTGACCTCTTCGTCGGGGATCCGGACGGAGAACTTCTCCTCGGCGAGCGTGACGATCGTCATCATCGACAGCGAGTCGATGTCCAGGTCGTCGGTGAACGACTTCTCGGGCGTGACGGAGTCGGCCGGGAGTCCGGTCTCCTCGCTGACGATCTCGGCAAGTCCGGCCAGGATCTCCTGCTCGCTGTGCGCCATCGGGTTTTCTCCTTGGTGAGATGGTTCCGGACCTGCTCAGGCCCGGAGTGAGGGTAGACGCTGTCGGCGTCCGGTGGTCAGGGGAGCACGACGACCTGGGCGGCGTACACCAGTCCGGCACCGAAGCCGATCTGTAGGGCCAGGTCGCCGCTGGCGACCTGGCCCTCACGGAGAAGGCGCTCGGTCGCCAACGGGATCGATGCCGCCGAGGTGTTGCCGGTGTCGGCGATGTCCCGCGCGATCACGACGGACTCGGGCAACTTCAGCTGCTTGATCATCTGGTCGATGATGCGCATGTTCGCCTGGTGCGGGATGAACGCGTCGATGTCGTCGGGCGTGACGCCGGCGGCGGCCATGGCCTGCTGGGCGATGGGGGCCATCTGCCACACGGCCCACTTGAAGACGCTGGCGCCCTCCTGGCGGAGCGTGGGCCACTCGGTGCCCTGCTCGTGGGCGTCCTTCCAGGAGAAGGTCTGCCGGATGGCGTGCGGCTGACCGGCGGATCCCCAGACGGTGGGGCCGATGCCGGGCGTGTCGGAGGCGCCGATCACGACGGCGCCCGCCCCGTCCCCGAGCAGGAACGAGATCGACCGGTCCGTCGGGTCGATGAAGTCGCTCATCTTCTCCGCACCGATCACCAGGACGTTGGTGGCCGACCCGGCACGGACCAGGGCGTCGGCCTGCCCGATCCCGTAGCAGTAGCCCGCGCACGCGGCGGAGATGTCGAACGCGGCGGCGGGCACCGCGCCGATGCGCTCGGCGACGATCGCAGCCGCGGCGGGCGTCTGGTGGAAGTGAGTGACCGTCGAGACGATCACGACGTCGATGTCCGCGGCCGTCAGCCCGGCGTGGGCGATCGCGGCGCGACCGGCGGCCTCGGCGAGGTCGACGACGTCCGTGCCCGCACTGGCGCGCCGCCGGGTGATGATCCCGGTCCGCTGGCGGATCCACTCGTCCGAGGAGTCGATGGGGCCGGCGATGTCGTCGTTGGTGACGACGTTCTCGCCGCGTACCGCGCCGAGCCCGAGGATCCGCGTGTGCGCGGGTCCGGTCGCCTGGGTCAGCGTTGGTCGGGGATCTCCTGTGACGAGCCGGTCGCTCACGCCTGTGCCTCCTTGATCGGTGCGCCGAGGTCGGCGCCGGCGGAGGGACCGTGCCGACGGATCAGGTCGCGCGCGGCGGCCAGGTCGTCGGGGGACGTCACGGCGACTGTCTCCACGCCCGGAAGGGTACGCCGGGCGAGGCCAGTCAGGACACCAGCGGGCAGAAGCTCGATCATGGCGGTGACGCCCATGCCGCCGAGGGTCTGCTGGCAGAGGTCCCAGCGCACCGGTGCGACCACCTGGGCGACGAGCCGGGAGAGGACGTCGCGGCCTGTGCCGTGGCGGGTTCCCGAGGCGGCGTACGGCGCGCCGTCGGCATCGGACAGCAACGGGAGGACCGGGTCGGCCGCGGCCCACTCGGCGACGACCGTGCTGAACTCGGCCCGGGCGGGCTCCATGTACGGGGTGTGGAATGCCCCGGCCACCTGGAGCGGGATGACCCGCGCCCGGGCAGGGGGGTGCTCGGCCAGCGCAGCGAGATCCCCCAGGGCGCCCGCGGCCACGACCTGGCCCGCGCTGTTCACGTTGGCGGGGTAGAGACCGTCCCGTTCGATCGCGGCGAGCACCTCGGCGGGGTCGCCGCCGACCACCGCGCTCATCCCGGTCGGCTCGAGCGCGGCCGCACGGGCCATGCTGCGTGCGCGCGCCGAGACGAGGGCGACGGCGGCCGAGTCGTCGAGGACGCCGGCCACGGCGGCCGCGGCCAGCTCCCCGACCGAGTGCCCGGCGGTAACGCCGACGACCTCGACAGGGTCCCGGCCGTCGAGCACCGCGCGCAGCGCGATCAGGGACGCCGAGACGATCAGCGGCTGGGCGACGGAGGTGTCGCGGATGGTCTGGGCGTCCGACGTCGTGCCGTGGGTCAGCAGGTCGGTGCCCGACATCTCCGAGAAGGCGGCGAGCTGGTCGCGGACGCCCGGAAGCTCGAGCCACGGGCCCAGGAATCCGGAAGACTGCGACCCCTGTCCGGGGCACACGACGGCAAGCACCCGTCCACTGTGCCGAACGCTACTCACCGGCCGGGCCTCCGACGCGCACCAAGCTGGGTCCGCAGCGTTGTGCGGAACCTACAAGGACCTGGATCACCGAGGATTGGCGGGGCCGGCGTCGAGCCGTCCCAGCGCGAGGGCGGTCTGGAGCACGTAGGCCTCACGGGCGTCGAGGGGGTCCCAGCCCGTTGCCTCCGCGACCTTGCGCAGTCGGTAGCGGACGGTGTTCGGGTGCACGAAGAGCACGCGGGCCGCGGCTTCGAGCGACCGGCCGTTCTCGACGTGCGCGGCGAGGGTGTCCAGCAGCGAGCCGCCCGCGGCCTTCAGGGGTGCGTAGACCTGGTCCACCAGGGTGCGCCGGGCCACCATGTCGCCGACCAGCACCCGCTCCGGGAGCAGGTCGTCGGCCATGACCGGGCGGGGAGCGGTCGGCCAGGCGCGGGCGGCCCCGAGGCCGGCCAGGGCTGCGGACGCCGAGCAGCCGGCCTCGTCCAGGCTCGCCACCGCAGGCCCGATGACGACCGGCCCGGACCCCAGGCGGCTCACCAGGGACTCCGCGGCGGCCCGGAGGTCCCCGTCGCCGCCCAGGATGATCACCAGGCGGTCCCCATGGATCCCCACCAGGGCGTCGTCGGCGGCCCGTCGGGTGGCGCGTCGCAGCTCGGCCACCCGGACGTCGTCGAAGGGCAGGGCGGCTGTGCCGACCATGACCAGGACGCTCCCGTGCCCGGTCCACCCGAGCGCCGAGACGCGGGACCGCAACGCGTCGTCGGCGTCGCCCCGGACCACGGCGTCGACCACGAGAGCTTCGAGGCGGGCGTCCCAGGCCCCCCGTGCCTCGGCGGCCCGCGCGTAGACCTCCGCCGCGGAGAAGGCAACCTCCCGGGAGTAGCGCAGCACGGCCTCGCGCAGGTCTCGCTCTGCGCCGGGCGCGGCGAGGCGGTCGCAGTGGTCCTCGACGACCTCGACGATCAGGCGGACCAGCTGGAGCGTCTGCTGCAGCGAGACCGACCGGGTGAGCTCGGGCGGGGCGGCGGCGAAGATCTCGTGCGCGCCGTGCGGCGGGTTGCTGGGATCGGCGAACCAGCTGATGAAGCTCGAGATGCCGGCCTGGGCCACCAACCCCACCCAGGACCGGTCCTCGGCCGGCAGCGCCCGGTACCAGGGGAGGTTCTCGTCGAGCCTGCGCATGGCCGCGGCCGCCAGGAGGCCGCTGCCGTCGTGGAGCCGTCGCAGGGTGTGTGCCTGATCGCGCTGAGCGGGGGCGGCCATGGCGTCGAGCATAGGGCGTAGCCGGGCCGCGGGCCGGGAGCTGGTTGTAGAGATTCCACAACTGAGCGGCCCGCATTCCTGGATGACACGCCGCTCATGGACCCGGTGACCCTGTGCGTCAGGTCACGGACGGCTATCGTCGAGGCATGGACTTCTTCCCGCGGCTCCGTCGGCTCGTTCGTCGACCAGCCTCGGCGTACCGGGTGGGGTTGCGGCGCCCGACGTCCATCCGCCGCCGGGACAGCACCCGGGAGGACGCGGTCCGGATCAAGCTCAGTGAAGACCCGAACAATCCCACGGCCTTCAGTGCCCTTGCGGAGATCGTTCGCCGCCGCGCCGCCGAGATGGGCCCGGACGGCGACCCGCTGACCGCGCCGCAGGACGAGATAGAGAAGCAGCGTGCAGCGGACCTCGCGGTGTGGGCGCTGGCCGAGGAGCTGGCCGGTCATCCGCGCGCCTGGTACCCGCTGATCGAGCTGGCCCGGCTCTCCATCCACGACGACCACGAGGGGGCGCTCCGTCGCCTGAGCACCGCTGCCGAGCGCGATCCCTCGGGGCACGGGCTGCTCGAGGGACTGGCCGTGCTGCGGGACGCCGGGATGCCGGTCGAGGCGCTCGGCCTCGGCGTCGGGCACTGGAGGGTCAAGGACCAGCCCGTCGAGATCGCCCGGCAGCTGGTGCTCGCCGCCATCGAGGCGGACCGGCCCCTCGAGGCCAAGCAGCACATCAACGCGCTCGACCTGCACTCGGACCAGGCGGCAGTTGCGCGCCTGCGGCCCGAGCTGGAGGCCGCCGTTGCTCACGCAGAGCAGCACATCGCCGGCACCTGACCCACCCGCCGCACCTCGGGCCGAGCACGGCTACTACGGGTCAGGCGTCAGGCGTCGCCGCCAGCGATCCCCGAGCTTCCGGCCCGGACGTCGAGCAGCCGGTACCGCTCGATCGCCTGGGCAGGCGCCTCGGCGGCGACGGCACCCCGACGAGCGAGCATCTCGAGCACCTTGACGGCCGTCGACGGGCCGTCGATGGCGAAGTGCCGCCGGGCGGCCTGGCGCGTGTCGGAGAAGCCGAAGCCATCGGCACCGAGGGTCGCGTAGTCGCCGGGGATCCACGCGCGGACCTGGTCGGCGACCAGGTGGTTGTAGTCGCTCGTGGCCACGAACGGGCCCTCGGAATCCTGGAGCTTCTCCGTCAGGTACGCGGTGCGCCTCTCGGCCTCCGGGTGCAGGAAGTTGTGCTGGTCGACGGCGACGCCGTCGCGGCGCAGCTCGTTCCAGCTCGTCACCGACCAGACGTCCGCCTGGACGCCCCAGTCGGCCGCGAGGATCTCCTGGGCCTCCATCGCCCACGGCACGCCCACCCCGGACGCGAGGATCTGCGCCCGCGGGCCCTCGCCCTCGGCCACCGACACCCGGTGGATGCCGCGCAGGATCCCGTCGACGTCCACGTCGTCGGGCTCGGCCGGTTGAGGCATGGGCTCGTTGTAGACGGTCAGGTAGTACATGACGTTCGGGTCGCGCGGGTCGTCGCCGTACATGCGCTGGAGCCCGTCGCGGACGATGTGCCGGATCTCGTACGCGTACGCCGGGTCGTAGTGCACCACGGCGGGGTTGGTCTGGGCGAGCAGCGGCGAGTGACCGTCGGCGTGCTGAAGGCCCTCACCGGTGAGCGTGGTGCGCCCGGCGGTCGCCCCGATCAGGAAGCCGCGGGTCATCTGGTCGCCCGCGGCCCAGATCTGGTCCCCGGTGCGCTGGAAGCCGAACATCGAGTAGAAGATGTAGAACGGGATGAGCGGCTCGCCCTGCGTGGCGTACGAGGTTCCCGCCGCGATGAACGCCGCGACCGAACCGGCCTCGTTGATCCCGGTGTGCAGGATCTGCCCGTCCTCGGCCTCCTTGTACGACAGCATCAGGTCGCGGTCGACGGCCAGGTAGTTCTGCCCCTGGGTGTTGAAGATCTTGGCGGTCGGGAAGATGGAGTCCAGCCCGAAGGTGCGGGCCTCGTCGGGGATGATCGGCACGATCCGCCGACCCAGCTCCTCGTCCTTGATCAGCTCCTTGAGCAGCCGTACGAACGCCATGGTGGTGGCCACGTTCTGGTTGCCGGACCCGCTGGCGAGCACCTCGTAGGGCTTGGGGCCCGGCAAGGTCACCGGCGTGTACTTGGTGCGGCGCTCGGGCACGAAGCCGCCCAGCGCCCGCCGGCGCTCCAGCAGGTACTGGATCTCCGGCGCGTCCGGTCCGGGGTGGTAGTACGGCGCGCTGTACGGGTCTTCCAGCTCGGAGTCGTCGATCGGGATGTGCAGCGAGTCACGCAGCAGGCGCAGGTCGTCGCTCTTCAGCTTCTTCATCTGGTGCGTCGCGTTGCGCCCGGCGAAGTTGGTGCCCAGCCCGTAGCCCTTGATGGTGTGGGCGAGGATCACGGTCGGCTGCCCGGTGTGTGCCATCGCCGCGGTGTAGGCGGCATAGATCTTGCGGTAGTCGTGCCCGCCCCGCTTGAGCGCCCAGATCTCGTCGTCGGTCATCTTCTCGACGAGCGCCTTGGTGCGGGGGTCACGTCCGAAGAAGTGCTCTCGGACGAACGCGCCGTCGTTCGCCTTGTAGGTCTGGAAGTCGCCGTCCGGCGTGGTGTTCATCAGGTGGACCAGCGCCCGGTCCTTGTCGGCGTTGAGCAGCGTGTCCCACTCGCGACCCCACACGACCTTGATGACGTCCCAGCCCGCGCCGCGGAAGAACGCCTCGAGCTCCTGGATGATCTTGCCGTTGCCGCGCACCGGGCCGTCCAGGCGCTGCAGGTTGCAGTTGACGACGAACGTGAGGTTGTCCAGGCCCTGCTGGGCCGCGTGCTGGAGCATGCCGCGGCTCTCCGGCTCGTCCATCTCGCCGTCGCCGAGGAACGCCCACACCCGCTGGTCGCCGGTCTCGGTGATGCCCCGGTTGTGGGTGTACTTGTTGACCCACGCCTGGTAGATGGCCGACGCCGGCCCGAGCCCCATGGAGACGGTCGGGAACTCCCAGAAGTCGGGCATCAGCCGGGGGTGTGGGTAGGACGAGAGCCCGCCACCCGGGGCGGAGACCTCCTGGCGGAAGCCGTCGAGCTGCTCGGCGCTCAGCCGGCCCTCGAGGAAGGCCCGGGCGTACACGCCGGGGGCAGCGTGGCCCTGGAAGTAGATCTGGTCGCCGCCGCTGGGGTGGTCCTTGCCGCGGAAGAAGTGGTTGAGGCCGACCTCGTACAGCGTCGCGACCGAGGCGTAGGAGGAGATGTGCCCGCCGACGCTGATCTCCGGGTGCTGGGCCCGCGTCACCATCACGGCGGCGTTCCAGCGCAGCCAGCTGCGGTACCGGCGCTCGACGACCTCGTCGCCGGGGAAGTACGGCTCCTCGTGCACCCCGATGGTGTTCACGTAGGGGGTGGACAGGGCCGTCGGGACGACGACGTTACGTTCACGCGCCCGCTTGAGCAGGCTGAGCAGCACGTAGCGCGCCCGGGGCCCACCTCGCTCATCGAGGAGCCCGTCGAGGGACTCGATCCACTCGCCGGTCTCGTCCGGGTCGATGTCCGGGACCTGACTGAGCAGTCCGTTGATCAGCGGGTCATGCGTGTCGCGTGCAGCCACCAGCGCCCTCACCTCTCGTCCGCACCGTTCGTGCCTGGTCGGGCCCGCAACCGGTGCCTTGGTCTGACAGCACGGCCGGGTCGCCGGTTGGCGTCGGTCGTGTCATAGGACCATTGTCCGTCCTTGGACCATTCTCGCCTTCTCCGGGCGTGGAAGTCACACTGGAGACCCGTTGCTGGACACCGCCGTCGGCGGTGGCGCTTGCCACGGGGGCGGTGGATGCTGTGGGCTACGGCCAGGGCACCCATCATGGAGCCCGGTGCGTGCGGACATCCGGACGCCGTCGTCAACGAAGGGAACGGGCAGCACAGTGGGATCGACCGAGGAGCTCGGTGGGGTCGCGGGGGCCGGTCGGTTGGGCTTCGCAGGCGGACACGTTGTCCAAGAGTTCGGGTACGGCGACGACGTCGACTTCGACCTGCGATCCGGCGTGGAGGAGCTCATCGGCGGCGAGCTCGTCGACGAGGACTACGACGACGTCACCGACGGCGTCATCCTCTGGTGGCGGGACGGCGACGGGGACCTGACCGACGCGCTGGTCGACGTGCGTGCCTCGCTCGACGACGGCGGGCTGATCTGGCTGCTCACGCGCAAGCCCGGACGCAGCGGGCACGTCGACCACGGTGACATCGAGGAGGCGGCGACCACCGCCGGCCTGCACGCCACCAGCACGTTGTCCATCGCCGCTGACTGGTCCGCCACCCGGCTCGGGACGCGCAACCGCAACCGGTGAGCGCGCTGCCGGGTACCCCGCGACCGGGGGACGCCGCCCCGGAGATCACGCTGCCCGACGCCCACGGCACCCCCGTCTCGCTGACCGGACTGCGCGGGACCCCGGTGGCCCTGGTGTTCCTGCCGTTCGCGTTCTCCGAGCTGTGCACCAGCGAGGTGCACGAGCTGCGCGACAACCTCGAGGACTTCGAGAGCGCCGGAGTCAGGCTGCACGCCGTCACGTGCGACACCGTGTTCACGCTCCGGGCGTGGGCGGAGAGGGAGGGGCTCGGCTTCGAGCTGCTCTCGGACTTCTGGCCGCACGGTTCGGCGGCCCGGGCCTTTGGCGTGTTCGACGACGGGTCGGGTGTGGCCCGCCGGGGCAGCTTCCTGATCGACGCGGACGGGATCGTGCGCTGGACGGTCGTCAGCCCGCCCGGACGTGCCCGCGATCTGGGCGCCTACCGGGCGGCACTGGCAGCGCTCTGAGCGCCGACGCCCGATGCGCCTGGGGCTCGACGACGCGGTCCGGGTAGGCTTCCCGCCGGGCCTGTAGCTCAGTTGGTCAGAGCGCCGCGTTTACACCGCGGAGGTCGTCGGTTCGAGGCCGGCCGGGCCCACCGGATCGCAGGGACCTTCGGCCGTCGCCGGGGTCGCGGCCGCTCGCGACACTTCGGGCATGACTGAAGATGCGGTCGGCTTCGCACCCGGTCCGGTGCGGATCATCATGATCGTTCTCACCCTGTTCACCGCCATCGGCGCCGCGGGTGGGGCGACCATGCTCATCGGGTGGGGCATGGGTGAGGAGGACATCACCACCACCAGGCTCGGGGCGTTGGGCTTCACCAGCTGGGTGCCCGGCGGGGTCTTCCTGGCCCTCGGCGTCGCGCTGCCCATGGCCCTGGCCGGGATCCTGCTCTGGGCCAACCACCCGTGGGGGCCGATGATCACCCTGCTCGCGGGCCTTGCCCTCATGGCGTGGATCGTGGTCCAGGTCACGTACATCGGCTTCGGCTCGTGGCTCCAGCCGACGTTCTTCGTCGTCGGCGCCGCGGCCGCGGGCGGCGCGATGCTGCTCATCCGTGCGACGGGCTGAGCGGGGCCCAGTGCCTGCCCGCCGGGTGCGCTGGTGGGAAGGTGTGGGTCGCCACGCGACCCACACCTTCCCGTCGAGACTGCGGAGCCGGTCGGGGCATCCGCCCGGCGCCGCGGCCGTCGCACCTGAACCGTCGGCACCCGGCCGGTAGCGTTCCCCTGTGAGCAGCACCGATCAGCCCACCCTCGCCGACGTCATCGCGCTCCTCGAGCGTCGATACCCACCGGAGCACGCCGAGGCGTGGGACGCGGTCGGCACCGTGTGCGGTGACCCGGCGCAGCCCGTGGCCAAGGTGGCCTTCGCGATCGACGCGACCCGCGCCGTCGTCGACGAGGCACTGTCCTGGGGAGCGGACCTCCTGGTCACCCATCACCCGCTGTTCCTGCGTCCCGTGCACTCCGTGGCAGCGACGACGTTCAAGGGCGACGTGGTGCACCGGCTGATTCGCGGGGGGTGCGGCCTGCACGCCGTGCACACCAACGCCGACGCTGCGCGGGAGGGAGTGCCCCAGGCGCTGGCCGAGGCGATCGGGCTGGTGGACACCTCGCCGCTCGTCCCCCTGCCCGCGGAGCCCCTCGACAAGCACGTGGTGTTCGTGCCCCAGGCCGACGCCGAGGCCCTGGTCGACGCCCTCGCGGACGCCGGCGCCGGAGACCTGGGCCACTACTCCCGGTGCGCGTGGACGACGACGGGTACCGGAACGTTCATCCCGGGGGAGCACGCCGACCCGGCGATCGGCGACCTGGGCGCCGTGTCCCGCGTCACCGAGGCCCGGGTGGAGATGGTAGCTCCCAGGCACCGGCGGGATGCGGTCGTCTCCGCGATGCGACAGGCACACCCGTACGAGGAGCCCGCCTTCGACGTCCTGGAGCTTGCCAGCGGTCCGGGCGGCATCGGGCACGGACGGGTCGGTCGGCTGCCCGCGCCCATGGCGTTGCGCGCCTTCGCCGAGCGGGTGGCGCAGGTGCTCCCACCCACGGCGCAGGGCGTGCGGGTGGCAGGCGACGTGGATGGTCTGGTCACCCGGGTGGCGGTGGTCGCGGGCTCCGGCGACTCGTTCCTCGACGCGGTGCGCGCTGCCGGCGTCGACGCCTACGTCACCGGCGACCTGCGCCACCACCCGGCGCTCGAGGCTCGGGAGCGCGCCCGGTTCGAGGCGGCCCGCGACGGGTCGGCTCCCGACGACGGGAGGCCCTTCCTCGTCGACGTCGCGCACACCGCCGGTGAGTGGCCCTGGCTCGCGCGGGTGGCGGCGCTCCTCGCCGAGGACTGCCTGGCACAGCACGGCACTACTGTGGAGACCCGGGTGAGCACCCTGAGCACCGATCCCTGGACCACCCGCATCCCCTCGGACCCGCCCTTGGAGGCCACCACCCGTGACCACTGCACCTGCCGCTGACCAGCTTCGGCTGCTGGAGGTCCAGGCCCTGGACACCCGGGCTGCCCAGATCGCCCACCAGCGCACCGGCCACCCGGCCCGTGCCGTGGTGGACCAGGTGGCCGCCCGGCTCGCCGAGTCCGAAGCGAAGGTGGTGGACGCGCGCACCGCCGTGAGCGACACCACGCGTGAGCTGACCAAGGCCGAGACGGACGTGGAGCAGGTCCGGACCCGAGCGCAGCGCGACCAGGCGCGCGTGGACTCCGGTGCCGTGTCCGTCAAGGACGTCCAGGCCCTCAGCAGCGAGCTTGAGGCCCTCGCGCGCCGCCAGGGCGCGCTCGAAGAGATCGAGCTGGAGATCATGGAGCGGCTGGAGGAGCAGGAGAAGACGCTCGCCGCGCTGACCGCGGAGCACGAGACGCTTCTCGAGGAGTACCGCGCGGCGGTGGCCGAGCTGGAGCGGGTCCTCGCCGACCTCGACGAGCAGAGTGCCGCCGTCGCGCAGGAGCGCTCGCACGCAGTCGAGGGGCTCGACGCCGGCCTGGTCGCCCTGTACGAGAAGGTGCGGGCCCAGCACGGTGGCCTGGGTGTCGCCCCGCTCCGTGCGCGTCGCTGCGAAGGGTGCCGGCTCGAGCTCAACTCCAGCGAGCTGGCCCAGATCATGGCCGCTCCGGCCGAGGAGGTCCTGCGGTGCGACGAGTGCGGGCGGATCCTGGTGCGTGAGTCTGGCGCGTCTCGATGAGCGACTCGGCGACCAGCCGAGCAGATCAGCCCTACCGGCAGCGCCGTCCGTCGGGCGCGGCGATGCGGTTCGACGACGCGGAGCCGGTGACCGTGGTGCTGGTCCGACACGGCGAGACCGTCATGACGGCGGGCAGGTCCTTCTCCGGATCGTCCGAGGAGGGTCCTCCGCTCACCCCGCGGGGTCGGGCGCAGGCGGCGGGAGCCGCGCGGGCGGTCGCCCGCGTCGGCCGGACGCTGTGGCCCGACGTGCCGGTGCCGACGGAGCTGCTCGCCTCGCCCATGGTCCGCACCCGCCAGACGGCGGATGCCGTCTCCGAAGAGCTCTCCCTGCCGGTGACCATCGATCCGGCGTTCGCCGAGTGCGACTTCGGCCTGTGGCAGGGGCTGCGGCCGGATGAGCTGGACGGTCGCTGGCCGGGTGCGGTCCAGCGGTGGTACGAGGGCCGGGCGGCGGCGCCCGAGGGCGAGTCGCTGCCCGACGTCGGGGCCCGCGTCGCCTCTGGCCTGGAACGCCTGCTGGCCCAGGGGACAGGTCGCACCGTCGTCGTGGCGAGCCACGTGATGGCCATCCGCGCGGCCGTCGGCGTCAGCCTCGGCAGCCCGCCGACCAGCTGGACCTGGGCGCGCATCCTCCCGGGCTCGTTGACCGTCGTGCAGTGGTGGCCCGACGGCATGCGCGAGGTGGTCGCGACCGGTGTGCCGACCAGTGACCACGACACCGTTCCGGACGGCCGCTGAAGGGTAGGCTGGGCCCGCGGATGAGTCGGCCAGGCGGTCGCGTCGGGTGTGGTTCGCCACACTCGCCGAGGAACGTCCGGGCTCCGCAGAGCAAGGTGGTGGGTAACACCCACCCGGGGTGACCCGCGGGACAGTGCCACAGAAAACAGACCGCCGCGCCTGCTTCGGCAGTGCGCGGTAAGGGTGAAACGGTGGTGTAAGAGACCACCAGCGTGCCGGGTGACCGGCGCGGCTAGGTAAACCCCACCTGGAGCAAGGCCAGACAGGAAGCGTTCGAGGGCTGCTCGCCCGAGCTTCCGGGTAGGCCGCTGGAGGCGTGCGGCAACGTACGTCGTAGAGGGATGGCCGCCACTCGTGCGGGGGCAACCGCGCACGAGGACAGAACCCGGCGTACCGGCCGACTCATCCGCCCCGCCGGGCCACGCCCGGGACCAAGGGACGACTGCCCGGACCGTCGGCATGGCAGACTCGGGAGCGGGCCCGCGCTGTGGGGCCGCGAGCCCGTCGACGAGGACGGCTCGAGCACAACTGGAGGTGTGGCGATGACCAACCCGGTTGTGCTGGCGATCCTCGCAGCGACCGCACTCATGACGACCACGCCGGACGTCGGCCCGGTCGAACCGGCAACGGACCCACCAGCCGTCCCAGTCGACGTCCCGGCCAGCGACACGGGCGTCCCGTTGGCCGCGTGCCTGGTCTGTGGCGGAATCCAGATCCTGCCCCGCCGCCCCGCCCCGATCACCTGGGGGCCGTGGCGCAAGGGCCTGCCCCGCTTCCGCTGCACGGACTGCCGCACCATCTACGTGGTCCGCGGCGTGCTCAGCGGGTCCGGTGTGGAGCTGGTGGCCCAGCGGACGCGGGCGTCCCGCTCGCTCTAGCAGTCGCCCGCACCGACCAGGTCACGACCGCGAAGCCCTGTCAGGGCGGAGGGAAGTCGAGGTTCTCGCCGAGCCCCTTGGTGTCCTCCAGCCCACCGATCACCGCTTCCTCGTCCAGGTCGTACCGGGCGAGCAGCTCGTGGTCGGAGGTGTCGACCGGCCCCGTCAGCTCGCGTTCGGCCTTCTCCGCCTTGTCGTGCTGGCCTCGCACCCGGAGCAGGTCGACGATCTGGCTCTTGTCGATCTCCATCTGGTGCCTCCCGGAGTCGTCGCCGGCTACCGCGCCGACGCTCATCCCACGGTCGCACCTTCCCTGGGCCGCCGCATCCGAGCGGTGCCTAGCGCCGCGCCCAGTCCACCTGGCGACGATGCTCGGCGACGATCCACGGGTTGGTCAGCCGAGGGTCCTCGGGTGATCTCCCGGCGGCGAGCGAGTCGAGGTATGCCCGGTCGGCCGCTGCCCTCCGGTGGAGCCCGGCCCGGTCGGCGACAGTCCCGTGGCCGGGGACGAGCACCCGCACGTCGGCGTCCGCGGCGATCCCCTCGAGCGCGTCGAGCCCGGCGACGTAGTCACCGACCGGATCGGCAGCGGTGAGGTCGAGCAGCGGCGTCTCGGTGTCCGACAGCATGTCGCCGGCCACGAGCACCCCGGAGGCCGCCAGCAGCAGCGCGGCACTTCCCGGGCAGTGCCCGCGATAGGGCACGACGACGGCGCGCGGTCCCTCCCACGGCACCTCACCGGCGTCGTCGGGCAGGGGCGTGATCGCCCCGATCTGGGCCGGGGCGTGGCCGGGGGCGTCCTGCTCCGCGGCGGACAGGATGTGTGCCCGGTCGGCGACGGCATGCTCCACGGCCGCTGACGTCGCCCACCGGGTCGGTGCCCCGAGGCTCGGCCACCACAGCAGGTGGTCCCAGTGCGGGTGGGTGGAGAACCCGGCGGTCGGCGTCCAGCCGCGTGCCGTCACCTCGCCGCCCAGCGCGTCGATCTCGGCGGTGCTGATCCCGGGGTCCACCACCAGGCAGGCCCCATCGTCGCCGACCACCACGGTGGCCAGCGAGGCCCACAGCCGTGCGGTGGTGGTCCAGACGGCCGGAGCCACGCCGCGCAGGACGCTCACCGGGTGCCCGCGGCTCCCTGGGCGGCGAGGGCCGCGGCGCCGACGATTCCCGCCGCGTTGCGGAGCTTCGCAGGGACGATCGGGGTGCGCAGGTCGAGCAGCGGCAGGAACTGCTCGTGCTTCTTGCTCACGCCGCCTCCCACGACGATCAGGTCGGGCCACAGCAGGTCCTCGACCACGCGGAAGTACCGCTGCAGGCGTTCAGCCCACTGTGCCCAGCTCAGTCCCTCGCGTTCCCGGGCGCTGGAGGCCGCGCGCGTCTCGGCGTCGTACCCGTCGATCTCCAGGTGACCCATCTCGGTGTTCGGCACCAGCGTGCCGTCCACCACCAGGCACGAGCCGATGCCCGTGCCGAGGGTCACCACCAGCACCACGCCGCCGTGACCGCGCGCCGCGCCGTACAGCGTCTCGGCGTAGCCGGCGGCATCCGCGTCGTTGACGGTGAGCACCGAACGGTCGGTGGCCGCGGCGATCACGGCGCTGACGTTCGTGCCGATCCACGAGTCGTCGACGTTGGCCGCCGACCGCGCGACCTGGTGCTGGATCGGGGCGGGAAAGGTCACCCCGATCGGCAGGCTGTGCGGAAGGTCGAACGAGTCCACGAGCTCGGCGACGATCGCCGCGACGGCCACGGGGGTGGACGGGCGGGGTGTGTCGAACCGGACCCGGGCGGCGCTGAACTCGCCGATGGTCAGATCGACCGGGGCGCCCTTGATCCCGCTGCCGCCGATGTCGATGCCGAAGGCGATCCGTTCGGGGGGCGGGGTGACGGCGGTCATGGCAGCGTCAGGATCTCCGCCCCGGTCTCGGTCACCAGGAGCGTGTGCTCGAACTGGGCGCTGCGGCGTCGGTCGAGCGTCACGACGGTCCAGCCGTCGTCCCACATCTCCCACTCGTGCGTGCCCAGGTTGATCATCGGCTCGATGGTGAAGACCATCCCGGGTTCGATCATCGTCGCGTGGTGCGGGGCCGTGTCGTAGTGCGGGACGACGAGGCCGGAGTGGAACGCCTCGCCGACGCCGTGTCCGGTGAAGTCCCGGATCACGCCGTACCCGAAGCGGTGGGCGTACTTCTCGATCACCCGGCCGATGACGTTGATCTGGCGCCCGTGGGCGACCGCCTTGATCCCGCGCATCATCGCCTCGTGGGTGCGCTCGATCAGCAGGCGGGACTCCTCGTCGATCGTGCCGACCGCGAAGGTGGCGTTGGTGTCCCCGTGAACACCGTCGAGGTACGCGGTGATGTCGACGTTGACGATGTCCCCGTCCCGAAGCACCGTGGAGTCGGGGATTCCGTGGCAGACCACCTCGTTCACCGAGGTGCACAGCGACTTGAGGAACGGCACCTGCTGGGGGTGAGGCTGGTACTGCAGAGTCGAGGGGTACGCACCGTGGTCGCAGAGGAACTCGTGGCCCACCCGATCGAGCTCGTCGGTGGTCACGCCCGGGACGATGTGGGCGCCGACCTCCACGAGCGCCTGTGCTGCGAGCCGCGAGGCCGTCCGGATGCGCGCGATGGTCTCGGCGTCCTTGACCTCCGAGCCGGTGAAGGGCTGCTCGCGGTTCTTGCCCACGTACTCCGGCCGTTCGATGTGTGGGGGTACGGTCCGGATCGGGCCGAGCTTCCCCGGGACCAGCGTCCCGGTCGGCGCGTGCATGAGCGACATGACTGGCAGTCTACGGAAGTGGACCGTACCGACCCGAGGAGGGCCATGGACGACAACGAGCGCCGGGACCCCGTGACGGCGGGGACGGGCGATGCGGAGCGTGCGTTCTGGGTGAACGTGGACACGGGTGAGGTGGAGAAGGGCCGCCAGAGCGGAGCCGCGCACCGGATGGGGCCCTACCGAACCCAGGAGGAGGCCGAGCGCGCCTTCGCCACGGCCGCCGAGCGCAACGAGAGCTGGGACGAGGAAGACAGGCGCTGGAACGACGACGAGTGGCCGCGCAGCACCGGCGGTGCGGCCGTGCCCTGAGGTGCGGCCGTGCCCTGACCGCCTCAGTCCTGGAAGCTCTGCTCCGGGGTGGGGAACGCGCCGCTGCGCACCTCGTCGTTGTAGGCCCGGGCGGCGGATGCGAGCTCGTCGCGCACGCGGCCGAAGGCCTTGGCGAACCGGGGTGACCAGTCGGACAGGCCCGCCATGTCCGACCAGACGAGGACCTGCCCGTCGCAGTCGCCGCCCGCGCCGATGCCGATGGTCGGGATGGTGAGGATCTCGGTGACCCGTGCCGCCAGCGGCGCCGGAACCATCTCCAGGACGACGGCGAACGCGCCGGCGTCCTGCAGCGCGACGGCATCCTCCGAAAGGCGCTCCGCGGCCTCCTCGCCCCGGCCCTGGACACGCTTGCCGCCCAGCACGTTCTCCGACTGCGGGGTGAACCCCAGGTGGCCCATCACGGGGATGCCCGACGAGGTGAGCAGCCGGACGTGGTCGGCGACCCGGCGCCCGCCCTCGAACTTCACCGCGTGGGCGTTGCCCTCCTTCATGAACCGGACGGCGGTCGCGTGCGCCTGGAGCGGCGAGGCCTCGTACGACCCGAACGGCAGATCGGCGACCACCAGGGCGCGCCGCGCGGCGCTCGCGACGGCGCGGGTGTGGTGGATCATCTGGTCGACGGTCACCGGGATGGTGGAGGAGTACCCGAGGAAGTTGTCACCGACGGAGTCCCCGACGAGGAGCACATCGGTGCCCGCCTCGTCGAAGATGCGCGCCGTGGGGACGTCGTACGCGGTGAGCATGGTGATCCGCTCGCCACGCTCCTTGGCCTCGCGCAGGTGATGCACCCGCACCCGGCGAGGAGGGGATGTCGACTCACTCATCGCTCGTTCCCTTCGGTTCGCGCCATCGGTTCGTCACGGGAAGCCTACGGTCCCGGCCGAAGGCCAGGGCCGTCACCTTCGGTCCGGGCGGGTACTGGCGGCGCTTCCACTCCGCGCGGTCCACGAGGGTGAGCACGGTGTCCACCACGGCCGCGTCGAACCCGCGCTCGAGCAGCTCCGCGCGACCCTCGGCATGCTCGACGTACGCGTCGAGCACCTCGTCGAGCAGGTGGTACGGCGGCAGGGAGTCGGTGTCCACCTGGCCCGGGGCCAGCTCGGCCGAGGGAGGCTTGGTGATCGAGCTCTCCGGGATCGGGGGAATCTGCCCCGTGGCCAGTGCCTGCTCGTTGCGCCACCGCGACAGCGCCCAGACGCGCGACTTGTCGACGTCCTTCAGGGGCGCGTACCCGCCGACGGCGTCGCCGTAGATGGTCGAGTAGCCCACGGCCAGCTCGGACTTGTTCCCGGTGGCGAGCACCAGATGACCCTCGACGTTGGAGATCGCCATCAGGATGACCCCCCTGATCCGCGACTGGAGGTTCTCCCCGGCGAGCCCGGGCAGGTCCAGCTCACCCTCGAAGGCGTCCACCATCGGTCCGATGGGCTGGACCCGGTAGTCGGCGCCGAGCCGCTTGGCCAGGTCGGCCGCGTCGTCCTTGGAGTGGGCGGAGGAGTAGCGCGACGGCATGGACACCCCGACGACGTTCGCCCCGCCGAGGGCGTCGGCCGACACCGCGGCGACCAGGGCGGAGTCGATGCCGCCGGACACACCGAGCACCACCGATCGGAAGCCGTTCTTGGTCGCGTAGCCGCGCAGCCCGGTGACCAGAGCGGCGTACACCTCGGCGTCGGGCGTGAGCGGCTCGGCCATCGGTCCGGCGGCAAGCGGGGCGTCGGTCAGGTCCCAGACCAGCAGGTGCTCGACGAACTGGGGCGCTCGGGCCAGCACGGCACCGTCGGGCCCGACCACGAACGAACCGCCGTCGAACACCAGGTCGTCCTGGCCCCCGACCATGTTCACGTAGGCGACCGGGGCGGCCAGCTCGGACGCCCGCCGGGCGGCGCGCTCGGTGCGGATGTGCCCCTTGCCCTCCTCGTACGGGGACCCGTTGAGCACCAGCAACAGGTCGGCGTCACCCATCGCGGGCAGCGGGCCGCCGTCGGTCCAGATGTCCTCGCAGATCACCACGCCCACGTTTCGCCCCGCCACCGGGACCACGCAGGCGGCGTCGCCCGCGGCGAAGATCCGGTACTCGTCGAAGACGCCGTAGTTGGGCAGGTGGTGCTTGTCGTAGCGGGCCAGCACTCGCCCGCCCTGCACGACGACGGCGCGGTTCGTCGCCCGGCCGTCATCGCCCCGCCCGAGGGTGCCGAGCACGACGACGAGCTCCCCGAGGCCCCGGTCGACCAGGCGCGCGGCGACGTCGTGCACGGCGGCCTCCGCGGCCCGCGCGAACGACGCGCGCAGGGCGAGGTCCTCGATGGGGTAGCCGGTGATGGTCATCTCGGGGAACACCACGAGCAGGGCGCCCTCGGCCGCGGCCGTCGCGGACCAGGTGAGGATTTGGTCGGCATTGCCGGAGACGTCCCCGACGCAGGTGTCGATCTGGGCCAGGGCGATCCGCAGGGCGACCATGGTGGCAACACTATCGACGCGAACGGACGGGACCCCTCGGTCGCGCCGTCACATGGCCGCAACATCCGTGGGGCAGGATGAGGGCATGGACAGGCAGCAGGAGTTTGTGCTCCGCACCGTCGAGGAGCGGGACATCCGCTTCATCCGCCTCTGGTTCACCGACGTCCTCGGGGTCCTCAAATCCGTCGCGGTGGCCCCGGCGGAGCTGGAGTCGGCCTTCAACGAGGGCATCGGGTTCGACGGGAGCGCCATCGAGGGGCTCACCAGGGTGTTCGAGGCCGACATGCTGGCGAAGCCGGATCCGTCGACGTTCCAGGTACTTCCGTGGCGCGGGGAGCGGCACGGGACCGCCCGGATGTTCTGCGACGTGCTCACCCCCGACGGTGCGCCGTCGCTGGCCGACCCGCGGCACGTGCTCAAGCGGGCGCTGGCCCGGGCGAGCGAGAAGGGCTTCACCTTCTACACGCACCCCGAGGTCGAGTTCTACCTGTTCGAGAACCCCGCGGACCCGACCCGCCCCCTGGTGCCCGTGGACTCCGGCGGGTACTTCGACCACGTGCCGCGCGGCACCGGTCACGACTTCCGCAGGGCAGCGATCTCCATGCTCGAGTCGATGGGGATCTCGGTGGAGTTCTCCCACCACGAGGCGGGGCCGGGGCAGAACGAGATCGACCTGCGCTACGCGGACGCGCTCACTACGGCCGACAACGTCATGACGTTCCGCACGGTGGTCAAGGAGGTGGCCCTCGAGCAGGGCATCTACGCCTCGTTCATGCCCAAGCCGCTGGTGGACCAGCCGGGCTCCGGCATGCACACCCATCTGTCCCTGTTCGAGGGCGACCGCAACGCGTTCTTCGAGGCGGGCGCGCCGATGGACCTGTCGGTGACCGGTCGGCGCTTCATCGCCGGTCTGCTGCACCACTCGGCGGAGATCTCGGCGATCACCAACCAGTACGTGAACTCCTACAAGCGGATGTGGGGTGGGGCGGAGGCCCCGTCGTACATCTGCTGGGGCCACAACAACCGCTCCGCCCTGGTCCGCATCCCGCTGTACAAGCCCGGGAAGGGCAACTCGAGCCGGGTGGAGTACCGCGGGGTGGACTCGGCCACCAACCCCTACCTGGCCTTCGCCGTCCTGCTCGCCGCCGGCCTGAAGGGGATCGAGGAGGAGTACGAGCTGCCCGAGGGCGCCGAGGACGACGTCTGGGAGCTCACCGACGCGGAGCGGCGCGCGATGGGCATCCGGCCGCTGCCGTCCTCGCTCGAGCACGCCATCGTCATCATGGAGACCTCCGAGCTGGTCGCCGAGACCCTCGGTGAGCACGTGTTCAACTTCGTGCTGCGCAACAAGCGCGAGGAGTGGAATGCCTACCGGTCCCAGGTCACCCCGTTCGAGCTGGAACGGTACCTGCCGGTGCTGTGAATGGCTGCTGAGGGTGAGGGGCGTGGGCGCCCGACGACGAGCCTGAGGGCCGTCCTCGTCCGTCTGGGCTTCACCGACGCCGCCCGGGGCGTGGAGCTGCTGGACGATCCGGACCTCCGGGCCGCCGTCGGCCCGCTCGACGAGGGCGCGCCGCTGCTCGAGGCGCTCGGGGCCGTCCCGTCTCCGGACGGAGCGCTGCTCGCCCTGACCCGGCTGCTCGCCGCGACGGGGCCCGGCGATGCCGCCCGCCTGGCGGACGTGCTGCGGGACGGGGGGGAGCATCGCGACCGCCTGCTCGCGGTCCTGGGCGGCTCCACCGCCCTGGGGGACCACCTCGTCCGCCATCCCGGCGACGTCCGCCTGCTGGGCGACGACGTGCTCATCGCGGGGCCGGAGGTCATCCGCGCCGAGCTGCTGGAGGCGGTCGGCGCGGCGGAGGAGGAGTCACCGGTTGCGACCGTGACCGGCGACGCGGGGACCGATGCGATGCGACGGGCGTACCGCCGCCGGCTGATGATGATCGCCGCCGCCGACCTGACCAGCGACGATCCGCTCGCGGTGCTCCCGCAGGTCGCGGCCGCCCTCGCAGACCTCGCGTCGGCGGCCGTGGAGGCCGCTCTAGCGCTCGCCCGGTCCGAGCAGCCCGACCAGGGGGCCGGCGCCCGGCTGGCCGTCATCGGCATGGGGAAGTGCGGTGGTCGGGAGCTGAACTACGTCAGCGACGTCGACGTCATCTTCGTCGCCGAGCCGGGGGAGGGGCGCGAGGAGGCCGACGCGCTCGGGATCGCGACCAAGCTGGCTTCGGCGCTGACCCGGGTGTGCTCGGGGGCGTCGGGGGAGCCGGCGCTGTGGCCCGTCGACGCGGCACTGCGACCCGAGGGCAAGAACGGGCCCCTCGTCCGGACCGTCGCCAGCCACGCCACCTACTACGAGCGCTGGGCCAAGACCTGGGAGTTCCAGGCGTTGCTCAAGGCCCGGGTGATCGCGGGGGACCGCGAGGTCGGCCGGGCCTACACGGACGCGCTCGAGCCGATGGTGTGGTCGGCCGCCGAGCGGGAGAACTTCGTCGAGGACGCCCAGGCGATGCGCCGGCGGGTCGAGGACAACGTCCCCGCCTCCGAGGCCGACCGGCAGATCAAGCTGGGCCCGGGCGGGTTGCGGGACGTGGAGTTCACAGTCCAGCTGCTCCAGCTGGTCCATGGGCGGACCGACCCGCAGCTGCGCAGCGCCACCACGCTCGATGCCCTCGCGGCGCTGTCCGCCGGTGGCTACGTGGGACGCGACCACGCCGCGCGCCTGGGCGTGTGCTACCGGACCCTCCGGGTGCTCGAGCACCGGGTCCAGCTCCACCGGCTGCGGCGCACCCACCTGATGCCGACGACGGAGCCGGACCTACGGCGCCTCGCCCGTTCCGTCGGACTGGGCATCGCGGGCCCCGACGAGGTGCAGCAGTGGTGGCGGACGGTTCGCCGCGACGTGCGCCATCTGCACGAGGAGCTCTTCTACCGCCCGCTGCTCCCCGCCACTGCCCGGCTCTCGCGGGACGACGTCAGCCTGGCTCCCGAGGCGGCCCGGGCACGGCTGGCGGCCATCGGCTACCGCGACCCGGCCGGGGCGCTGCGGCACATCACGGCGCTCACCGAGGGGGTGAGCCGACGGGCGGCGATCCAGCGGCAGCTGCTCCCGGTGCTCCTCGGGTGGTTCGCGGACGGCAGCGATCCTGACGCGGGGCTGCTCTCCTTCCGCCGGTTGTCCGACGAGCTGGGATCGACCCACTGGTACCTCAAGCTGCTGCGTGACTCCGGAGCCGCGGCTCAGCGTCTCGCCCGACTGCTCTCGACGTCCCGGTACGTCGCGGACGCCCTGGCCAAGTCGCCGGAGTCCGTGGCCTGGCTGGACGACGACGCCGAGCTGGCACCCCGGGACGCCGCCCGGCTGGCCGGCGAGGTGGATGCGGTCCTGACCCGCCAGAGCGATCCCGTGGAGGCGGCGACGCTGCTCCGCGCCCTGCGTCGGCGGGAGCTGTCCCGGACCGCCGTCGCCGAGGTGCTCGGCCGGACGTCCGTCCCGGTGACCTCCGGCGCACTGACGGCGGCGGCCGACGTGGTGCTCGCCGGGGCGTTGCGGATCGCGGAGCACGAGGTCGGCCAGGACGGGCTGCTCGCCAGGATGACGGTCGTGGCCATGGGCCGGCTCGGCGGGTACGAGATGGGGTACGGCTCGGACGCGGACGTGATGTTCGTGTACGAGCCCGTGCCCGGGGCGGACGACGCCGAGGCCCAGGCCCAGGCGTCGGCGGTCGCCACCCGGCTGCGCGCCATCCTCAGCGCGACGGGGCCCGAGCCGGCACTGGACGTGGACGCCGACCTGCGGCCGGAGGGCCGCAACGGACCCCTCGTGCGCACCCTCGCCTCGTACGCCGAGTACTACCAGCGGTGGTCCTCACCGTGGGAGAGCCAGGCGCTGCTGCGAGCCCGGCCGGTGGCGGGGGACCCCGACGTGGGGGCCCGGTTCGTCGAGCTCATCGCCCCCATGCGGTACCCGGCCGGAGGGGCCGATCTGCAGTCCGTGCGCGAGATCCGGCGGCTGAAGGCGCGGATGGAGGCCGAGCGACTCCCCCGAGGCGTCGACCCCGCCCGCCACCTCAAGCTCGGTCGCGGTGGGCTGAGCGACGTGGAGTGGACGGTCCAGCTGCTCCAGCTGCGCCACGCCCACGAGGTCGAGTCGTTGCGCACCACGGCCACGATGGCGGCGCTGGACGCCGCCGCCGACGCGGGGCTCGTCGGGGTCCGGGACGCGGCGATCCTGCGCGACGCCTGGGTGATGTCCTCGCGGCTGCGGGACGGGATCGTGCTCTGGTCCGGCCGGCCCGGGGGAGCGATGGCCGACGTGCTCCCGCACGACCGGCGCACCCTGAACGGGCTCGCCCGGATGATCGGCCTGCCCCCCGGCACGGGTGGCGAGCTCGAGGAGATGTACCTGCGCACCGGGCGCCGCGCCCGCGGGGTCGTGGAGCGGCTCTTCTACGGCTGATCCCTACGTGGTGATCGGGAGGGGGTTAGCGACGGCGCAGGCGCGCGCCCTCGATCTTGGGACACGTGTCGACGACGACCTCGAGGCCCGCGTCCCGCGCCCGCTGCTCCGCCGCGGGGTCCGCGACCCCCAGCTGGAGCCAGACGGCAGGCGCACCGATCTCGATCGCCTCGTCGATCAGGGCCCCGACCCGGATGGAGTTCACGAACAGGTCGACCACATCGATCGGCCCCGGGACGTCGCGCAACCTGGCGTACCCCTCGGCGCCATGGACGGTCTCGGCGCGAGGGTGCACCGGCACGATCTCGTGCCCGAGCGACTGCAGGTAGGCGGCCACCCCGTGCGCGGGACGTGCAGTGTTCGTCGACAGTCCGACGACGGCCCACCGGCCCGGGGTGGTCAACAGGCGTTCGATCACGGCGGGGTCGTTGGAGGGCATGTGGTCAGCCAAGCACACGCGTGCCCCAGCCCGCCCGCGGGGCAGCTGGCCGCGTCCCTCGCGGGTGTCGTCATCCGGCGAGCAGATCACCGTCCCGCTCCAGGCGCTCGAGCACCTGGGCCGGGCCCAGCTGGACCATGTCCGGGTCCACCTCGTCCCAGCTGCGGGGTGCCGCGACCGTCGGCCGGTCCCGTCCGCGCAGCGAGTACGGCGTGACGGTGGTCTTCGCCGGGTTGTTCTGGGACCAGTCCAGCAGCACCTTCCCCGGGCGCAGCGCCTTGGTCATGGTCGCGACCAGCTGCTTCGGGTGGGCCGCGGCCAGCTCGTGGGCGACGGTCCGGGCGTAGTCGCGCACCTGCATCGCGGTCCGCCGGCCGTCCAGCGGCGCGTACAGCTGCATCCCCTTGCTCCCGCTTGTCACCGGGAACGTCGTGCCCAGCCCGTCCTCGGCCAGTCGCCGGGCCACCAGGTGGGCCACGGGGGCGCACACGTCCAGTCCCGCCGGCGGACCCGGGTCGAGGTCGATCACGAGGCGGTCGGGATGATGCACCTTGCCCCTCGGTCCGACCCGCCACTGCGGCGTGTGCAGTTCGATCGCCCCCTGGTTCGCCGCCCACACCAGGCCGGGCAGCTCGTCGATGAAGGGGTAGTCGACGATGGTCCCCTCGTCGTCGGATCCCGGGCTGGCGGGCAGCCGCCGGTGCCGCACCCACTCGGGCGCTCCGCTGGGGATGTTCTTCTCGAAGAACCGTTCGCCGCCCACGCCCTCGGGGAACCGGATGCGGGTCACCGGGCGGTCGTGCAGCTGGACGAGCAGGGCGGGGGCCACCTGGGTGTAGTAGGCGATCATCTCTGCCTTGGTGAACCCCGTGGGGTACAGCACCCGGTCGAGGTTGGAGAGCTTGACCTTGCGTCCCTCGACGTCAACCCATTGCTCCGTCGGGGTCATGGCACCTCCCACGGGTCGAGACCGACGTCGGATCGCAGTCCGCGCACGGCGGGCTGGCGCAGGCGGCCGGACCGCATCCGGTGCAGGTACGCCACGTCGACGGCGACCAACGGGTCGCACCAGGTCACCCCGCGGGCGTCGGGCATCGGCACGGGCTCGTCCAGCGGCGACGAGGCGCGGGTGCCGGCGGCGAGCTCGCGCGCCAGGTCGGCCCCGCGCCGCCCGGCGAGCCCGCTGCCCGCCTTGCCGAGGTATCGCCATCGGCCCGCGGCGTCGGTGGTCCCGAGCAGGACCGCCCCGAGCCGGCCGTTGCCCGCCCCTGCCTCGGAGCCCTCCTCCCGCCAGCCGACAACGGCGGCTACTCGAGTCGCCCGGTGGGTCGCCTTCACCCAGTCCACCGAGCGGCGTCCTGGCTGGTACGCGGCGGTTCGGCGCTTGGCGATCACGCCCTCAAGGCCGTGATCGAGGGTGACCGCCCACAGGTCGTCGAGCTCCTCGTGGAGGGGCGAAATCTGCACCCGCTCCGGCAGCGTGAGCTGGTCGAGGGTGGCGCGGCGCTCGTCGAGGGTTCGCCGGCTGATGTCGACGCCGTACAGGGTCAGCACGTCGAAGGCGATGAATGTCACCGGATGCTGCTGGGCGAGGCGGCGTGCGCGTGTGCCGTCGCGCACGTTCATCCGTTCGGCCAGTGCCTCGAAGGAGGGAACGCCGTCCGCCATCGCGACCACCTCGCCGTCGAGCAGGGCGCCCTGCAGCGACTCCAGGCCGGCCAGCTCCGGGTACGTGACGGTCACGTCCCGGCCCGAGCGCGCCTGCAGACGGAGACGATCGCCGGTCGTGTCCGCAAGGACCCGGACGCCGTCCCACTTGACCTCGTAGACCCAGTCCGGGCCGCGGGGGAGCTCCGCGCCGGACGCCGCTCGAGTGGCGAGCATGGGTTGCACGGGTCCATCCTGCCCAGGAAGGCGTTGACCGGCACCCGTTTGTCACGGAGAGTAATGATCTCGGTCTCGGTCCGCCGCGGGGAGGAGTGCCATGCGTGCGATCTGGAAGGGCGCTGTCGCCTTCGGGCTGGTCAACGTGCCGGTCAAGGTCTATGCCGCGACTGGTGAGCACCAGGTGCCGCTGCACCAGGTGCACAGCGAGGACGGGGGGCGCATCCGCTACCGCAAGGTCTGCAGCGTGGACGGCCAGGAGGTCGCTAACGACGACATCGTCAAGGGCTACCAGACCGACGACGGTCGCATGGTGGTGCTGACCGACGAGGACCTCGAGCAGCTACCCCTGGCGACCGAGCGCGAGATCGCGGTCGAGGAGTTCGTGCCCGCCGACCAGGTGGACCCGATCATGCTCGGGCGCACGTACTACCTGGAGCCGGAGAAGACGGCGGCCAAGCCGTACGCACTGCTCCGCGAGGCCCTGTCCAGCACCGACCGGATGGCGGTGGTGAAGGTCGCGCTGCGGCAGCGCGAGTCCATGGCTGTGCTGCGCGTCCGCGACAACGTGATCTGCATGCAGCTGCTGCTCTGGCCGGACGAGGTCCGCGCCGCCGACTTCCCGATCCTCGACGCGGATGTGACGGTCCGTCCGCAGGAGGCGAAGATGGCCGCCTCGCTGGTGGAGTCGTTGGCCGCGGACTTCGACCCGTCGGAGTACGAGGACTCCTACGCCGCCGCGCTCGAGGAGCTGATCGAGGCGAAGGTGACCTCGGGGAGCACGGTGTCGGTGCGGTCCGGCCAGGACGAGGCGGCGACCGAGGGCGGCGAGGTCGTCGACCTGCTCTCGGCCCTGCAACGGAGCGTCGAGCGCGCTCGGGACGCGCGGACGGGCTCCGGGGCCGGGACGGCGAAGGATGAGTCCGCGTCGAAGAAGCCGGCCGCCAAGAAGCCAGCCACCAAGCGCTCGGCCGACGAGCCGGCGGACGACAAGGAACAAGCCAAGAAGGAGCCGGCCAAGAAGGCCTCGACCCGCCGTCGCGCCTCCTGACCTGACCAGTGGCGGATCACGTGAGCAAGGACGACGTCGTCCGGGTGCTGCACCGGATCGCGTTCTTGCTCGAGCGAGCCCAGGCGTCGTCGTACCGGGCGAAGGCTTACCGCGGCGCGGGGGACGCCGTTCGCGACCTGCCCGACGACGCATGGTCGGCCCACGTCCGGGCCGGCAAGTGGCGGGACCTCCCCGGGGTGGGGGAGCGGACCGAGCAGGTGATCGCCGACGTGCTGAACGGTCGGGAGCCGGCGACCCTCCTGGAGCTCGAGAAGGAGCTGAGTGCGCGTGCGCAGCGCTCCACCGCGGCCGGCCAGCGGCTCCGCGAGGCGATCCGCGGCGACCTGCACGCGCACACCGATGCCTCCGACGGTGTTGCACCCCTGACCGACATGGCGTTGGCGGGGGTGGAGATCGGGCACGAGTACCTGGCGATCACCGACCACTCCCCGCGTCTCACGGTGGCCAACGGGCTGTCGCCGGCGCGCCTGCGGGCGCAGATGAAGCGGATCACCCAGATGAACGGCGTGCTGGGCCCGTTCCGTCTGCTCACCGGCATCGAGGTGGACATCCTTGACGACGGCATGCTGGACCAGGACCCGGAGCTGCTGGACGAGCTCGACGTGGTGGTGGCGTCGGTGCACTCCAAGCTGCGGATGGACGCTGGGTCGATGACTCGCCGGATGGTGGCGGCGATCGCCCAGCCGGCCACCGACGTCCTCGGGCACTGCACGGGCCGGCGGGTGCTCGGGCGGGAGCGACCACCGAGCGAGTTCGATGCTGAGCGGGTGTTCGCCGCGTGCGCCGAGTACGGCGTGGCGGTCGAGGTGAACAGCCGGCCGGACCGTCAGGACCCGCCGGACGACCTCATCGCGCTGGCCGCCGGCGCGGGATGCCTGTTCACCGTGGACTCCGACGCACACGCCCCGGGGCAGCTCGACTGGTTGGTCGACGGGTGCGACCGGCTGGCGGCGCACGGGGTCGACGCCGAGCGGGTGGTCACCACCTGGCCTGTCGATCGCCTGCTCGAGTGGACCTCGCGATCGTGAACGAGGAGGGGGCCGACGCGGTGTGCGTCGGCCCCCTCCTTGGTGTGTGCGTCAGCCGGTGAACGTGGGTTCACCGGTGACCGGGGTGGCGGGTCCGGCCGGGGCTGCCGGGACGGTGCCCCAGTTGAGGACCACGGTGCCGGGCGCGAGCCCGGCGACGAGCCGGCCGGCGAAGGTGTCGAACTCCGCGGCTGCCGTGGTGGCCGTCGCAGCAGCGGTGGCGTAGTCGTCGGCGACGATCGTCGCCGCGAGGCCCTCGCCCAGCTCGGCCTTCTCTACCGCTTCGTCGTATCCGTAGAGGGCGCTGAAGTAGGCCAGTCGGACGGTCGCCCCGGCCGGGATGGTGATCTCGGCCGCGGTCGCAAGGACATCAGTGCTGCCGTGCTCGCCGGAGCGCTCGATCAGGTTGTGGCGGACGCCGGACGCCGGGTGCGACCACGCACTGGTGATCACGGGGTCCCAGGTGCCGTTGTCGCTCGCGACCATCCAGTCGTCGGCCAGAGTCACCGAGCCGTCGTCGGTGCTGTCCGCGACCAGGGTGGTGCTCCCGTTGGAGCCGAAACCGCTCTCCGTCCGGGCCACGACGGTCACGGACGCCTCCGACGGGTTGGTCACGGTGACCAGGACGCGGGCCAGATCTCCGGCGGCGTAGTAGCGGTGCTCCACGGAGACCTGCAGGCCGAGGATCTCCTCGGACGGCGCGGTCACCACGTGGTCGCCGTTGGCGGCGACGCTGTAGTCCACGACGTAGCTGGGCTTCACCGGGTTGTTGTGGCCGAAGTAGGTCGACCCGGTGGCCGCGTCCGGTGCGAGACCGACGACCCAGGCGCCGTCGAAAGCGTCGTCGTTGTGGTTCGTCAATTCACTGCATCCCCACTCCGCGGGGACCACGTGGTGCACCTGCGCCTCGCTGATCGAGAAGGCCTCCGTCGCGTAGGCGCCGAACCAGGGGCACCAGGTGGTCATGTCGGTGACGACGACGAGCTCGCTCGCGATCAGGTCGTGGTCGTCGGCGACAGCGGGGACCGCCAGGGCGGCCGTCACGGTGGTAGCCGCCGCGAGCGCGATGAGGGATCGGGGGGTGCGGTTCACGGCTGACGCCCTTCGGTCTGCTGCTCTCGAGTGCGGGAACGGCGCGGGTCGTTGAGTCGACACCTCGGGACCACCACCGCCGGTGATCATATCGGACTCGATCATGGAAATCGGCAAGGAGAGCGCTTGAACCAGGGCCTGCTATCTCGAGGCAGGTCAGGCGGGGGTGGCGAGCCCGTCGGCGTCGTCGTCCTCCGCGATGGAGCGCTTCGCCCGCAACAGGCGGTCGTCGGCCCGCTTGAGCAGCGCGGCGGAGTCGTCACCGTCCTCGACGAGCGCCGTGCCCACCGAGATGCTGACCGCGGCGCCGGTCGGGTAGCGGCTCGCCGCCACGACCATCCTCAGCCGGGCGGCCAGGTCCCCAAGCTCGTCCTTCGCGATGGGTCCGGTCAGCACGACGAACTCGTCGCCGCCGGTCCGGAAGAGGGCATCGGTTCCCCGGACCGCATGGGCCAGGCTCCGCGCGATGACGGAGAGCACGCGGTCGCCGGCGTCGTGCCCGTGGGTGTCGTTGATCTCCTTGAACCGGTCGACGTCGATCGTCACCGCCCCGAAGCGGTGTCCGTGCCGGGTCCACGCGGCGAAGCGCTGCTCGAGGGCCGGGGTCAGACCTCGGCGGTTTCCGAGGCCGGTCAAGGGATCCTTCATCGCCAGGGTCTCCGCCGTGCGGAGCCGCTGCTCCATCACGCGGGCCTGCGTGTCGTCGGAGAAGGTCTCGACCGCGCCGATGATCGTGCCGGACCCATCGCGGAGAGGCGCGGCGGTCACCTGGACGGGGGTGAGATGACCCTGCGCATGGTGCAGGTAGGCGCGGGTCGACCGCGTCTGTCCGTCGTGAATGGTGGCCAGCAGGGGACAGGCGTCCCCACACATGGGCCTGCCCACCTCATCGACGTGGTTGAGAAGGCCGTCGCCGCACCAGCGCCCGGTGGCCCGCTCCGCGTCGTAGCCGGTGATGCGCGCCGCGGCCGGGTTCCAGTAGGTGATTCGACGTTCCGTGTCCACCACGTACACGCCGTCGGACACGGAGTCCAGCACGGCCGCGTGGATGTCCGGCGATGCCTCGGACGGCGGTCCTGGGGCGTCGCCGGACATCGGCGGTGTCTCCGGCATCTATGCACCTCGGGGGGCCGACCGTGAGGGGGGAGGTCGGGAGGGCGGAAGGGGGCGGGGTCGAACGTTGGAAGGAAACTACGGGAAACGATCACGCTACGAGGCGGTGGCGCCCCGCACAATGGGCCAAGTGCCTGGTCGCGGGGGTTTCACCCGCTCCAGAAGCCGTAACGCTGCGGTCCGCCGGAGTCTTCCATGGCGACGCTCACGCGGCGACACGGGCGGGGGATCAGCTGGCCCGCTGTCGTCGAGTGGTCGGTCGGCTCGTCGTCACCGGCTGCGGTTCGGCCGCCGGTCGAGGGAAGGGGATGACGGCGATGACCCGGCCAGGCACCTCTGGTGGGCCCGCCGGGCGTCCCTGTGCGGCTTCGGGTGCACGCGGCCGGGAGGGGCCGGCCAGCGCGCTCATCCCCCGGGCGGCCCGGTGCGACGGGGCCTCGACGAGCCGGAAGAAGACCGCGGTCACGACCAGGGCGGTCGGAATGGCGACGGCGATCACGACCCACCGCGGCACCGTCGTCGGGAACACGAACTCCAGGGTGAAGATGACCGGGAGGTGGACGAGGTAGAGGCTGAACGACCGGGCCCCGAGCCACTGGACAGCCCGCCGCTCCAGCGCCCGGGCACCCGGTGCCCAGACCAACGCGAGCACGACGACGAGCAGTGCGCCGACGATGACGCCGCCGCTGGCCAGCGCATCGAGGAGGGGCCCGCCGGACGGCAGGCCGGACGCGATCCAGCGGCCGGTGAACAGCAGCACCGTCACCGTGAGGGCCGCGACCCACCACGCCCCCGCGTGCTGCCGGCTGTCCACCCAGCGCCGGGCGTCCTCGAGCAGATCACGGTGGAAGGCCAGGAGGACCCCCAGGCCGAACACCGGCAGGTACCGCAGGGCGCCGATCCCCGCGTAGGTGCCGACGCCGACCGCGGCGATCAGCAGGGCGGCGTAGAGCGGCAGCGCGCGCCGCGCACCGAGTCGCAGCAACAGGAACGCCGGCAGGAGGAGCGAGAAGAGCACCTCCCAGTGCAGGGACCACAGCGGAGTGTTCACCGCTCCGGCGGCTGGAAGGAGGAAGACGTCGTGCCATGCCTGCGACAGCTCCACCCGGGCCTGGTTGTTCGCCGAGACGCTGCGCGCCGGCGACGTACTGCGCGGCACGGCGAGCACCAGCATCCCCGTCAGAGCCACGGAGCCCCACACCGGGAGGTAGAGCCGCACGAGCCGACGCGGGTAGTAGGTGCGCCACCTCATCGGCCGCCCGACGGCGGGGAGGGTGAGCACGAACCCGCTGAGCACGAAGAAGACCAGCACCGCCTCCTCGCCGGCCCAGACCAGGTGGGCGGGGGTGTGCGTGAGGAGCCAGACTGTGGCGGGCTGCCCCGCCGCTGACTCGTCCAGCTGGGCCAGCGACATGGCGGGGATCAGCAGCAGGGCGTGGTGCACGACGACCACCAGCGCGGCGATCCCGCGCAGCCCGTCCAGCGCGCGAAGCCTGCCCGAGATCGGCACCTCGCGGCTGGGCGGTGCAGCGGGGGAAGACGTCACACGCACCTCCGGTGAGCCGACGACCCTCTGACCTGTGCGACCAGTGACTTTCCACCGTCACATGCGGTCGCCGCTGCCGCATCTGGGCGGTGCCGTCGCCGGGCTCCTTGTGCGTCGTCGGCTACCGAACCTCGACCACGCCCATCATCCCGGCGTCCTCGTGGTCGAGGATGTGGCAGTGGTAGACGGTGCGTCCGCCGATGTCGGCGAAGTCGATGCGGACGGTGACCTCGCCCCGGGCCGGGACGTTCACGACGTCACGCCACATCGGCTCCCGCGGCCCGGTCCCGCTGTGGTCGACGACCTGCATGGGCCATACGTGCAGGTGGAACGGATGGTCCATGGGCGTGGGGTTGCGGATCACCCACTCCTCCAGGGATCCCGCCCGGACCTGCTGATCGGTGCGGTCGGGGTCGAACTCCCGCCCGTCGAACCCGAAGGTCATGCGGGCCATCCGCATGCCCATGGAGAACTCGAGCACACGCTGACGGTCTGGTCGCCGATCGCGCAGGTCCGGCTGCCGCACGGGAGGGACGGTCAGCCGGTCGGGTTCGGCGTCGTCCGCGGTGGCGGCGACGGTCGCCAGCAGGACGGGGCCGCTCAGATCGCCGGGCCCAGCCCGCATCATCATCGGGCCCCCGCGGTCGTACCCCACCGTCCCGAGCCGACCGGCCCCTGCCGTCGCCGTCACGAGGAGGTCGGCTCGGTTCCCCGGCGCCAGGAGCAGGCGTTCGACGTCGAACGGTTCGGGGTACCTCCCGGCGTCGACCGCCAGTGCCCTCACCCCGAGTCCCTCGGGGGCCAGGTTCAGGAACCGTGAGCTGCACGCGTTGATCACCCGCCACCGTTCGGTCTGGCCCGCCCGGATCGACAGGTGCGGCTCCACCTGCCCGTTCACGAGGACCAGCTCGCCCTCCCGTCCCGCCATCTGCTCGGGGACGGTCACCGGCCGGACGGTGCCGTCCTGCTGCAGGGAGATGTCCGAGACGACCAAGACACGCTCACGGGCAACGGGAACGTCGTCCGCCACGACGACGGCGCCGTAGAGGCCGCCGAACAGCTGGTCGGCGACCAGCCCGTGAAGGTGAGGGTGATACCAGTACGTCCCCGGCGGATGGTCCTCGGGCAACCGGATCTCGTAGTCGAAGGCCTGTCCCGGCTCGATGCTCAGGAACGGGTTGTCCCCGTTGCCCTCCGGGGACACGTGCAGGCCGTGGAAGTGCAGGTTCGTCGGCGCATCGAGCCGGTTGACCAGCCGCACGGCGATCCGGTCGCCGGGGCTGACCCGCCACGTCGCTCCCGGGAGCTCACCGCTGTAGGTCAGGACGTGGGCGTCGGTGCCCGCAAGGTCGAGCCGGGTGAGGGCCACCTCCAGGTTCACCTCGAGGCGCCCGCCGGAGCTGCGCAGCTCGGGCGGCTCACGCCAGCGTGGGGATCCCGTCGACGCGAGCACGGGGGAGTCCGACGACAGGCTCCTGGCGAGCCCGGTGGCCCCGACGGCCACGCTCGCTGCCCCCACCAGGCCCAGCTGAAGGGCCTGTCGGCGGCTGATCGGCTCCACGGTCAGCCGCCCTGCAGGCGCCGCCGCCGCTCCTCGTACTCCGCGGTGTCGATCTCCCCGCGCGCATACCTCTCGGCAAGGATCTCCTCGGCCCGGCGGCTCCCGGGCCCCACGCCGCTGTGGTCGCTGCGGTCGAGGGCGCCGCTGTCAGTCCTGCTCCCTGTGCCTCCGACGAGCAGTCGGACCAAGACCACGGCGAGGACGATCACCCCGACGATCACGAGCAGGCCCCACAGCCAGGCCCACCCCATGCCGGTTCCCATGCCGTTCCATGGCCCCATGCATCCACCGTACGTCTGCGGCGGTCGTCATGCGTCTGGAGTGCGTGGCATGCGGCGCACCATGCACGACGGCGGACCCACATGTGGGGTCCGCCGTCGCATTGGCGTCAGGTCAGCAAGCTGGCTGCTTGAGGATCAGCAGTCGTAGTACAGCTCGAACTCGTGCGGGTGCGGGCGCAGCCGCACGGGGTCGATCTCGTGGGTCCGCTTGTACTCGATCCAGGTCTCGATCAGGTCGGGGGTGAACACGTTGCCCTCGGTGAGGTAGTCGTGGTCGGCCTCCAGGGCGAGCAGCACCTCGGGCAGCGACGCCGGCACCTGCTGGATGCTGGCGTGCTCCTCGGGGGGCAGCTCGTACAGGTCCTTGTCGATCGGCTCGGGCGGCTCGATCTTGTTCCGGATGCCGTCCAGCCCGGCCATGAGCATGGCCGAGAAGGCCAGGTACGGGTTGGACGAGGGGTCGGGCACCCGGAACTCGATGCGCTTGGCCTTCGGGTTGGATCCGGTCACCGGGATGCGCACGCACGCGGAGCGGTTGCGGGCCGAGTAGACCAGGTTCACCGGGGCCTCGAAGCCGGGCACGAGGCGGTGGTAGCTGTTCACGGTCGGGTTGGTGAAGGCGAGGAGCGACGGCGCGTGGGCGAGCAGGCCGCCGATGTACCAGCGGGCCATGTCGGACAGGCCGCCGTAGCCCTTCTCGTCGTGGAACAGCGGGACGCCGTCCTTCCACAGCGACTGGTGGCAGTGCATCCCGGAGCCGTTGTCGCCGAATAGCGGCTTCGGCATGAACGTGGCCGTCCGGCCGTTGCGGTGGGCGACGTTCTTGATGATGTACTTGAAGAGCATCACCTTGTCGGCCGACTTCGCGAGGGTGTCGAACCGGTAGTTGATCTCCGCCTGACCCGCCGTGCCCACCTCGTGGTGGGAACGCTCGACGTCGAGGCCGACCTTGTTGAGCTCGAGCACCATCTGGTCGCGCAGGTCGGCGAAGTGGTCGACCGGCGGGACGGGGAAGTACCCGCCCTTGTACGGGGTCTTGTGCCCGAGGTTCCCACCCTCCTCCTTGCGGCCCGTGTTCCACGCGGCCTCGATGGAGTCGATGTGGTAGAAGCTCTCCGACTGGCTCGTGTAGAAGCGGATGTCGTCGAAGATGTAGAACTCCGCCTCCGGGGCGAAGAACGCCGTGTCGGCGATCCCGGTGGAGCGCAGGTACGCCTCCGCCTTCGCGACGATCTGGCGTGGGTCGCGGCTGTACGGCTCGTCGGTGTACGGGTCGACGATCGACATGTTGATGTTGAGCGTCTTCCCGGTGCGGAATGGGTCCACGTAGGCGGTGGTGATGTCGGGCATCAGCTTCATGTCCGACTCGTGGATGGCCTGGAAGCCGCGGATCGATGAGCCGTCGAACATCTGCCCCTCGGTGAAGAAGGTGGTGTCGACGCTCTCCGCCGGGACGTTGAAGTGCTGCATGACACCAGGAAGGTCGCAGAAACGGACGTCGACGAACCGGACGTCCTCCTTCTTGATGAAGGCCATGACCTCATCGGCAGAACTGAACATCCTGGCTCTCCTTGCTCTCGAACCTGCTCGCTCGGGCCTGTTCGTCGGGTATCGGTTGGCGTGTCGGTCCCGACCGTACGGGTCCACGGTTTCCCGACCATGTACCTCGTGTTTCCGCCGCGTTACCGAGTCGTGCGGCCATGCGGGGCCCGTGCCAGCGGTCGCGCGAGCCGGCGTCGGTACCCTGAGGCGTGGCCCCACGGCGTGAAGACCTCGGATCCTGGCTGGAGGGTACTCCGGGCGGCGGAGCGGGTGCCGGGCGCCTGGGCCTGCCCCGGTCCGGCCGCGGCTCGGTCGCCCGGGTGGGGCGGCGCGTGCTCGGTGTGGGGATCGACTGGCTGGCGTCCCTCGCGGTGAGCTCGGCCCTGTTCCCGGTCGAGGACCCGGTGACCGGTGGCCTGCTCGCGGGGGCTCCGTTCGCCACGCTCGGGGTCTTCTTCGTCTCCACCACGATCCTCGTGGCCCTGCTCGGGACGACCATCGGTCATCGGTTGGCGGGCATCCGGGTGGTGCGGCTGCGGGACCTTGCGCCCGGACCCGACGGCGAGCCGCGGCTGCGCCCTCCGGGGCCGGCTGCCGCCGTCGTGCGCACGCTCCTGCTCTGCCTGGTGATCCCTGCGGTGGTCTGGGACGCCGACGGCCGCGGCCTGCACGACGCCGCCGCCGGCACCGTGATCATCCGCGGCTGAGATCAGCGGCCGCGCATCCCCTTGCGGTCCGGCCGCGCCTTGAACGGGTCGACGCCCTTGGGCACCGGGAGCCGGGCGCCGCCGAGCGACTTGAGCCGCTTGGAGACCTCCGCGGTCGCCTGCTTCGGGAGCACGGGCTTCATGCGCGAGACCTTGCGGGCCAGCTTGGCCAGCGGGACCTGACCCTCGGCGTCACCGCACTGGATCGGGATCACCGGGACGTTGGGCAGGATGCGCTGGACCTTCTTGCGCTCCGCCTCGAGCATCTTGGTCACCCGGTGCGGGGGCCCCTCGCTCACCAGGACGACGCCGGGCCGGCCGACTCCGCGGAACACGAGGTCCTGGGTGCGCATGTCCATGGTGACCGGGTCGTCGGAGAAGTCCCAGCCCCGGCGGATGGTCTTGAGCGCGGATAGCGCCGCGCCGGGCTGACCGGCAATCCGCTTGTAGGCGGCGGCCTCGGTGCGGCGGACCAGGATCATCAGCACCGCGAGCAGGGCGAACGGCGCGCCGAGGAAGAGCATGTAGCCGAGCCGGCCCTCCCAGACCAGCCCGATCACCGCGGCGACGGCCATCACGCCTAGGAACGCCCCCAGCATCCACCAGGTGACCGCGGGATCGGTCTCGCGGGTCATCTGGTACGCCTGCCAGATGTTCTTGTACCACCGCGTCTTCTTCGGAGCGGCTGGCTGGGCAGGGGAGGAGTCAGCGGACTTCTTGCGGGCCATGAGCCAGGAGTCTAGTTGCAGTGCACCGGGACCCCGGTGGTCGTCCGGGCCGTGACCGAGCGTGCTGTCAGCGGGCGAGCAGGCTCGACGCCTCCTGGCGGGCGGTGCCGTCGGTGGCCAGATGGGCCAGCTGCGGGGGGATGTCCCAGCCGCGGCGCCGCATGGCCTGCCCCCACAGCCGACCGGCCCGGTAGCTCGACCGGACCAGGGGCCCGGACATGACGCCGAGGAAACCGATCCGCTCGGCCTCCTCCGAGAGGGCGACGAACTCCTCGGGGCGCACCCAGCGGTCGACGGGGTGGTGCCGCACCGAGGGGCGCAGGTACTGGGTGATGGTCAGCAGGTCGGTCCCCGCGTCGTGCAGGTCGTGCAGGGCCGCCACCACCTCGTCGTAGGTCTCGCCCATGCCCAGGATGAGGTTCGACTTCGTGACCAGGTTGTCGGCCCGGGCGGCGGTGATCACGGACAGGGACCTGTCGTAGCGGAAGCCGGGGCGGATCTGCTTGAAGATCCGGGGCACCGTCTCCAGGTTGTGGGCCAGCACCTCGGGGCGCGACGAGAACACCTCGGCGAGCAGCTCGGGCACCGCGTTGAAGTCGGGGATGAGCAGCTCGACGCCGGTGCCGGGGTTGAGGGCGTGGATCTGGCGCACGGTCTCCGCGTACAGCCAGGCGCCGCCGTCGGGCAGGTCGTCCCGGGCCACCCCGGTGACCGTCGAGTAGCGCAGCCCCATGGTGTGTACCGACTCGGCGACCCGGCGCGGCTCGTCGGCGTCGAAAGCCGCGGGCTTGCCGGTGTCGATCTGGCAGAAGTCGCACCGCCGGGTGCACTGGTCACCGCCGATGAGGAAGGTGGCCTCGCGGTCCTCCCAGCACTCGAAGATGTTGGGGCAGCCGGCCTCCTCGCAGACCGTGTGCAGCCCGCCGCCGTGCACCAGCTTCTTCAGCTCGCTGTACTCCGGGCCCATCGTCGCCCGGGTCCTGATCCACTCGGGCTTCTTCTCGATGGGGGTCTCCGCGTTGCGGGCCTCCACCCGCAGCATGCGGCGTCCTTCCGGGGCGATCGTCACCGGTTCACCCTACGTCAGCACGCGTCGACGCTCAGGATCAGCCCGGCGCGCCGGCGGCCGCGGTCCCGGTCGTGGTTCCCGTCCCGGTCGTGGGGACCGTCACGGTCTCGAGCGCCCGCCGCAGGTGGGTCCGCAGCAGGGGCTCGACCTCCGTGACCGTGACCTGCCGACCCAGCTCCAGGCTGAGCGAGGTGACGTCCGCATCGGGGATGCCGCAGGGCACGATGCTGCCGAACGCGGTCAGGTCCGCGTCGCAGTTCAGGGCGAGCCCGTGCATGGTCACCCCCCGGGCCACCCGGACCCCGATGGCGGCCACCTTGCGTTCCCGGACGTCACGGGCGGGATCACCGCCGAGCCAGACCCCGGACCGGCCCTCGCTGCGCTCCGTGGCGAGCCCGAGCTCGGCGCAGGTGTCGATGATCGCCTGCTCCAGGGCGCGCACGTAGGCGACGACGTCCACCGGCTGGGCCAGCCGGACGATCGGGTAGGCGATCAGCTGACCGGGGCCGTGCCAGGTGATCCGGCCGCCGCGATCGACGTCGACCACCGGCGTGCCGTCGACCGGCCGGTCGAGCGTCGAGGTGCGACGTCCGGCGGTGTAGACGCTGGCGTGCTCCAACAGGATCACGGTGTCCGACCGGCGCCCCTCGACCACGGCGGAGTGCACGTCGCGCTGGAGCGCCCACCCCTCGGCGTAGTCGACCAGGCGCTCACCGAGCCCCACCGTCACGAACTCCATGCAGGGCACGCTACCTCGGGTCGGTGGGTCGCTCGTGGGCGGCGATCATCGCGGCGAGCAGCTCGCGCAGGTCGGCGACCTGGGACTCGGTGAGCCCCCGGACGCTCATCTCCTCGGCCACCCGCGGGTCGCCCGCCTCGACGAGGGCGGCACGGCCGTGGGCGGTGAGGACCACGTCGTGCCGCCGCCGATCACCGGTGTGGGCCCGGCGCGTCACGTACCCGGTCCGCTCCAGGCGGGACACGATGCGGCTCATCGTCTGCTCGGTCACCCCGGAGGCGGTCGCGAGCTCGCGCTGCGACCGCGGGCCGCCGGCGAGCAGGAAGAGCACGGGTAGCGACGCGTGGTTCAGGTCCCAGGCCTCGAGGTGCGCGTTCCACTCCCGTTCGATGCGCCGGGCGACGGCGGAGAGCATGCGGCCGGTCGGCCACTCACCTCGTGATTCCATGCCGCCCATCCTTGCCTGGACAGTCGCCCGACGACGACGCACCGTCCATCGCGGGGTGATTTGTGCCGGGCATCACCGTGCAGCATGATACTCAGCATGCTGAGGGATAGCGGTCGCAAGCAAGGGCTGGTGCGCGGCGTCGTCGTGCTCGGACTCATCGTCGTGTGGTTGGTGCTCGCCGGCCTGGGGGGCACCTCCATCGGCCGGCTCTCCGAGGTCCAGGAGAACGACGTCGCGTCGTTCCTGCCGACCGGTGCGGAGAGCACCCGGGCCGCGGAGCTCGAGCGGGGATTCACCCAGGACGCGGCCCTGCCCGCCATCGTGGTCGTGGAGGCCGACGGCCCCGTGAGCCCCGAGCAGATGGCCGCGGTCCAGGAGTACACCGACGCGATCCCGACCATCGACCTCGGGGAGGGCACCACGATCGGTGACCTGCTCACGGCGCCGTCCATCGCGGTCCCCTCCGAGGACGGCGAGGCGATGCTCGTCACCGTCTTCCTCGACTCCGACGCCGCGAGCGAGCAGATCGGCGAGGAGCGGGTGGTCAACCAGGTGGTCGAGGCGCTCCGCTCCGGCGCCGAGGGCCTGGCCGACGACGGCCTGGAGGCCTGGGTGACCGGGCCGGCCGGGTCGATCGCCGACCTGGTCGAGGCCTTCGGCGGCATCGACAGCCTCCTGCTGCTGGTGGCCCTCGCGGTGGTCTTCATCATCCTGGTGCTGGTGTACCGGTCCCCGAGCCTGCCCTTCACCGTGCTGTTCACCGCCCTGTTCGCGCTGGCCGCCGCGGCCCTGGTGGTCTACCAGCTGGCCAAGGCGGGCACGCTGGTGCTCAACGGCCAGAGCCAGGGGATCCTGTTCATCCTCGTGGTCGGGGCCACCACCGACTACTCCCTGCTCATCGTCGCCCGGTACCGGGAGGAGCTGCGCAAGGTCGCCTCCGTGCACACCGCGATGCGCCGGGCCCTCCGTGCCTCCCTCGAGCCGGTCGCGGCGAGTGCCGGGACCGTGATCGCGGGCCTGCTCTGCCTGCTCCTGTCCGACCTCTCGTCCAACGCCAGCCTCGGGCCCGTGGCGGCCATCGGCATCGTGGCGGCGTTCCTGGCGGCGATGACGCTGCTACCCGCCTTCCTGCTGATCACCGGCCGTCACTCGCGGCTGGTCTTCTGGCCCCGGGTGCCCGCGGTGGTCGAGGGCGGCGAGGCGGGCGTGGCAGGGGAGTCGATCGAGGCCCTGGAGCGGCGCTCCGGGGTGTGGGGACGGGTCTCCGCCCTCATCGGGCGGCGACCGAGGGCGGTGTGGCTCGTCACCGCGGGCGTGCTGCTGGCCGCATCCGCGCTGGTGCCCACCTTCCGCGCGAGCGGCACCAGCGACAACGACGTGTTCCTCACCCAGGTGGAGTCCGTGGCGGGCGCGGAGGTTCTCGACGAGCACTTCGACGCCGGGCGGGTCGAACCCATCACGGTCTTCGCCCCCGAGGCCGACCTGGAGCCGGTGCGCGAGGCGGCCGCCGGCGTCGAGGGAGTGCTGTCCGCCGACCCCCTCGTCGAGCAGAGCGGGCCGCCCGGCGCCCCACCCGACCCGGCCGCCCCGGTGCGCGTGGTCGACGGGATGGTGCGCATCGACGTGATCACGGACAGGAGCGCCGAGTCCCAGGAGGCCACCGAGATCGTCGCCGATGTGCGTACGGCGGTCCATGCGGCGTCCGACGACACGCTGGTGGGCGGGGTCGCGGCAGAGCGGCTGGACACCCAGATCACCAGCGCACGTGACCTGCGGGTGATCGTGCCCGCCGTGCTCGTGGTCATCCTCCTGGTGCTCATCGTGCTGCTGCGGGCGGTGGTGGCCCCGCTGCTGATCGTCGTGGCCAACCTGCTCAGCTTCGGCGCGACCATCGGCCTGGGGGCGCTGGCCTTCAACCACATGTTCGGGTTCCCGGGCGCCGATGCCTCGGTGCCGCTGTACGCGTTCGTCTTCCTGGTGGCGCTGGGCATCGACTACTCGATCTTCCTGATGACCCGGGTGCGGGAGGAGTCGCTGACCTACGGGACCAGGGAGGGGGTGCGGCGCGGGCTCGCCGTCACCGGTGGGGTGATCACGAGCGCCGGGCTGGTGCTGGCCGCCACGTTCGGGGCCCTGGCCGTGCTGCCGCTGCTCTTCCTGGTCCAGCTCGCCTTCCTGGTGGCGCTCGGCGTGCTGGTCGACACCTTCGTGGTGCGCACCCTGCTGGTTCCCGGCCTCGTGCACGACGTCGGTCGAACGTCCTGGTGGCCATGGCAGAGGAAGGTCCCGGCCTGAGAGTCGGCATCGTCGGGTTCGGCGACGTCGGCCGGGGCGTCCACCTCGTCCTGTGGACAACGCTCGGGAGCCGACCGACGGGTGGTCCGATGGGCCGGTGATGTCCGAGAAGGTGGCCGGTGCGCTCAGCCGGGCCGGCCTCGAGGTGGTCGGTGCGCTGGGCACCGGCGCGGACGGCGTCCGCTGGGCCGTGTGCGACCGGTCGGGGACCCGGTGGGCCGCGACCGTCATCGCTCCGGTGGGTGGCGACGCCGTGCGGCTGCGCAACCGGGTGGCACGGCTCGCTCCGGTGCACCATCCGCACCTGGTGCGGGTGGGACCGCTCATCGACCTTCCGGGCAGCGGGCTGGTGGTGCTCCAGCAGGAGGTTCCGGGGGCCGACCTGCGCACCGTCGCGGCGGGGCGGGGCAGCTGGTCACCGGGCGAGGTCGTGACGGTCCTGGTTCCGCTCGCGGAGGCGCTCGCGGAGCTGCACGGCGCGGGGCTGGCGCACGGGGACGTGTCCGCCGGGAACGTGGTGATCGACACCGACGGACGACCGGTCCTGGTGGACGTCGTGTGCTCCGACGGGCCGACGGAGCGCGGGACGCCCGGCTTCGCTGCGCCGGAGCGATCCGAGGGGGCGGGACCACCGGGCGACGTGTACGCGCTGGCCAGTCTCGGGCTGCACCTGCTCGGGCCGATCAACGAGAACGACGAGGACGACGACGGCGTCGCGCTCCGCGCGTGCCTCCGCGCGGCCGCCTGCACCGAGCAACGGGCCCGACCCAGCGCCTCCCAGCTCGCCTGTGACATCTACGCCCTGTGCGCGCCCCGAGCGCTTCGCCTCCCCGAAGCGGCGGTGCTCACCCAGCTGGCGCTCCGGCGTCTCGCGGGCGGCGAGGGCGAGTCCCTCCTCACCGAGCGCGCCCCGCGACGCCCCCGCGGACGCCACCGCCGACCTCGGGGGCGTCGCGGCCCACTCCTCGCCGCCGCCCTGGTCCTGGCGTTGTCCGTGTGCACGACCGTGGTTGGCGCGATGGCCCGCGGGGGAGCGGCGGAGGCACCCGGCGTGAGTGCCGACCCCGCCGGGCAACCGGGGGGCGTCCCGGTGGCCGGTCTGGACACGCCGGCGCCGGCGGCCGCCGTGCGGCTGACCGCCGCGCGCGGCGAGGCGCTGGCCGCCGGCGATGCCGCCCGGCTGGCCCAGGTCACGATCCCGGGATCTCCCGCGGCCCAGGCGGACCTGAGGGCGCGGGCCCTCGGCGCCGGGGCAACCGCCCCGGTGACCGTCGCCGTGGACCGGTTGGAGTACCGCGGGATCGGTGCGTGCTCCTCGGCCCGGGTGGCCGGTGCGGCCGGGATGGCCGGGATGGCCGGCGTGGCCGGGGCGGCGGAGAGCGCGGGCGCGACGTTGTGCGTGCGCGTCCTGCTGGTCGCCTCGGTCACGGCGGGGGCGGGTTCTTCGGCCGAGTCCGCGGCCGCTCCCGGGGCCCAACCGATGGACGAGCCGACCGGCGTGGTGCTGGTGCTGCGACCCACCCTCGACGGGTGGCGGGTCAGCGAGGTGGAACCGGCCGCCCGGTGATCCACGCCGCGGCCTGGGGGAGCGTGGGGTGCACGTGCCGGAACCCGGAGTCCGCGAGCACCTGGGGCAGAGCGTGCTGGGAGGCGAGCACGTCGTCGGCGAACTCGCCGAGCACGAGGCGCAGCGCGAAGCGCGGCACCCGCACCAGCGCGGGCCGGTGCAGCGCCCGGGCGACCGCGGAGATGACCTCCCGCTGGGGAGCCGGCTCCGGTGCAGTGAGGTTGACCGGGCCGGAGACGTCGGCGGTGAGCAGGTGCTCGATGGCGCGCGCATGGTCGACGAGGGTGATCCAGCTCCACACGTTGCGACCGTCACCGAGGGGCCCCCCGACTCCCAGCCGGAGCAGCGGGAGGAGCTTGCCGAAGGATCCGCCCTTGCGCGACATCACGATGCCCGTGCGCAGGTGCGCGACCCGGATGCCCGCCTCCTCGGCGGGGGCGGTGGCGGTCTCCCAGGCGTGGACCACCTCGGCGAGGAAGTCGTCGCCGGGGCGCGACTGCTCGGTGAGGATCTCGTCGCCGCGGTCCCCGTAGTAGCCGACCGCGGAGGCCTGCAGGAGGACGCGCGGCCCGTCGTCCAGGTGCGCGATGGTCCTGGCGAGCACGGCCGTCGGGGCCGTGCGCGACCGCAGGATGGTCGTGCGGTACGCCTGGGTCCACCGGTGGTCGCCCAGGCCGGCGCCACCGAGGTTGACCACGGCGTCGATGCCGCGCAGGTCGGGCACCACCTGACCGTCGGTGCTCCACGAGATCTCTTCCGGGCCCGTGGCGGCCCTGCGCACCAGGCGGCGCACCGTGTGACCACGGCGGGTCAGGTGCCCCACCAGTGCCGAACCGAGCAGTCCGCTGGACCCGGCGACGGCGACGCGCATCCTAGAGGCCCAGCTCGGCCTCGAAGTCGCCCTCCTCGAGCCGCTTCTTGACCGCCTGCAGGTAGCGGGCGGCGTCCGCGCCGTCCACCAGCCGGTGGTCGTAGGACAGTGCGAGGAAGCACATGGAGCGGACCGCGATGTAGTCGACGCCCTCGGCGTCCGTGGCCACGACGGGGCGCTTGATGATCGCCCCGGTGCCCAGGATCGCGGAGGTCCCCACCGGGACGATCGGGGTGTCGAAGACGGCGCCGCCCCACCCGGTGTTGGTCACGGTGAACGTGGCGCCGCTGAGCTCGTCCGGGGTCACCTGGTTCTGCCGGGTGCGTGCCGCGAGGTCGGCGATCTTCCGGGCGATCCCCGCGAGGTTGAGGTCACCGGCTTCCCGGATCACCGGGACCACCAGGCCACGGTCGGTGTCGACGGCGATGCCGACGTTCTCCTTGCCGTGGTACGTGATCTGGTTCCCCTCGAGCACCCCGTTGACCTTGGGGTGTGCCTTGAGCGCCTCGGTGGCCGCCAGGACGAAGAACGGCAGGAAGCTCAGGTTGACGCCCTCGCGAGCGGAGAAGTCGTCCTTCGCACGCGAGCGGAGTCGGGCGATCTTGGTCATGTCGACCTCGACCACGGTGGTGAGCTGCGCCATCGACTGAAGGGCCTCGACCATCCGGGTGGCGATGATCTGGCGCAGGCGGCTGGCCTTCTCGGTCGTCCCGCGCAGCGGCGACACCTCCTGGGCGGCACGGTCGGGACGCGGGCGCTCCTCTCGCTCGGCCGCCGCGGGCTGCTCACGTCCGGCCCGGTCCTTCTCGGCGCGCTCGGCCGCCTCGATGACGTCCTCCTTGCGGATCCGGCCGCCGACGCCGGTGCCGGTCACCGCGTTCAGGTCGACCCCGCGTTCACCGGCCAGCTTGCGGACCAGCGGCGTGAGGTACCCGCCCTGCGGGCGTTCGGGCGCGGCTCCGCGCTCGCTCGGGCCCTGCTCCTTGGCGGTCGGCGCCGCGCGGTCCGAGCCGCGGTCCGTCGGCTGCTGCTCCTGCTGGGCAGGGGCCTCGGGCACGACCGCGGTCTGCTTCGCGGCCTGGGCCTCCGACGACGGCTCCACCTGCTCGGGCTGTGCCTCACGGGACGGCTCGGGCTTGGGCGCCTCCTCCTCGGCCGGCGGCGACTCAGGCTGCTCGGCGGACTCGGGCTGCTCGGCGGACTCGGAAGGCTCGGCGGGCTCGGGCTCCGCCTGGGTCGGGGCACCGTCGCCGGAGCCGACGCGCGCCAGGGCGGTCCCCACCTCTACGGTCTCGTCCTCGGCCACGAGGATCTCCACCAGCGTCCCGGCCACCGGCGACGGGATCTCGGTGTCCACCTTGTCGGTGGAGATCTCGACCAGCGGCTCGTCGACCTCGATCGTCTCGCCAACCTGCTTGAGCCACCGGGTCACGGTTCCCTCTGTGACGCTCTCGCCCAGCGCAGGCATCGGAACGTCCTGAGTGGCGCCGCCACCCGATCCGGAGCCCGTCGCCGGTTGCTGGTCCTGCGTCGGGGCCTCGTCCTGCGGCTCGCCCTCGGAGACCTCCCGCGGCACCTGCGCCGCCTGCTGCTCCGAGGCGTCGTCGGCGCCCTCGGCCGGTTCGAAGCGGGATTCCGCAGGCTGCTCGGCCTCGGGCTCGGCCTCCTGCTCGGCAGCGTCCTCGGCGCCCTCGGCCGGTTCGGGGCGGGACTCCGCAGGCTGCTCGGCCTCGGCCTCGTGCTGCTCGGCCTCCTGCTGCCCGGCGTCCTG